>Ga0055584_100000908_pt1 | contig 28528 bp, 10 predicted proteins | sample OSDHelmetaG_FD_58716 | JGI IMG/M metagenome (GOLD analysis project Ga0055584, IMG submission 58716) | Pelagic marine sediment microbial communities from the LTER site Helgoland, North Sea, for post-phytoplankton bloom and carbon turnover... | ecosystem: Environmental > Aquatic > Marine >... | reverse complement strand
ACAAAATTAATAATTTTCTTCATTATTTTGCTCCTGCTGCAAATACTGGTAATTTAGCTAAATCCATTGGAAGTTGCTTACGTGCCATAGCGATAGCATCTTTGATAGGTTTCAAGTATTCATCACCTAACTCTTCCCATGAACGACTTTCGTTGTTCCATAACCAAGAATGTTTACCATCCAATGATTGGGCAACAAATGCGATACGACCCATATGAACGAAATCAGCAGTTAATGTTTGACCACCGAAATCAATTTCAGCTTGATAAGCGTCAAAAATAGAACCGTAACCTGCTTCAATTTCGTATGCTTCAAGTACTAAGCGGAATTGCTCAGATGTTGTAACATTTGAATCAGTCATTACATCACGTAAATTAGCTACGCGTTCTTTACGACGTTCAATATTCATTGGCACATCTAAATTAATGAATGTGTCTAAGGTATCTATCATTTTGTACATTAATGGTACAACACCTTGCTTAATTTTATCGATACCGTCAATTTGCTTTTGTAATGATGCAATATTTGCTACTTGATCATTTACCATACGTTGTACATGGTCGTTATACCCACGTAGAACATCCCCTTCATCCACAGTATTACGATATTCTGCAAGAAGATCTTGAGTTTGTTCGTATATTGTATTGATTTTGGTTTGTGATTTAGCTGACTGCTTAAAAATTTTAGCTTCTGCTTTTTGAAGATCTGTTAGTGCATCTGCAGCAGCGATATTACTACTTGCTAATGCTAGTGCGCCAATCATCGCCGTGGCGATAAGGCTTTTCTTACTTACTTTGGACATAGTTTCCCAACCAATTGCTATTTAAATTTTGATAACAAATTTTTTGTTACCGCAAATATAAAAATCTGTCGCTTTTTATGATGTGTAGCTTTTTATATACAACGACTCATACTCCCAAATGACAAACAAACTGTCAAGTTGATAGTAATAAGTATGTTTGCTCTCTAGTAATAAATAAAAAATATCATGTAAAAATAGAAACATTTAAATGGAGAATGTTTTATTGGCTTTGCATGGTCTTTTTTGATTATTACTTGTACAAAACAGCCAAAAAATGGCTTAAATATTTTGTTACCTTATGTTTTACTAATTCTTTCGTAGTAAGTCAAATTTATTTATCCATTAATTAAAGCTCTTCTTTATATGATTTTATATTTTTATCCTTTAATCGGTTAGTATATAACCTTAATTTACTTTCTGTCTGCCTATCTGCAGCAACCTACCAGTCAGTAATAAGCTAATGCCCTTACAATTAAATGTGCGAATTACTCTGCTGAAATAGATGCATTTATTGTGCGCTAGACAAGGCTAAATTAGCTTTCTAAACAAACTAAAAATTTGACTGTTTAGGTGATGGATGGTTAGGTAATATTACGTCCATTAAGGGCAATAAATTTTCTTCATAATTCTTCCAACGAGTGATCGAACTTTTATCTAAGCCTTTTCTAACTTGCCCTGAACTCGCCGTTTGTACTATTCTTTTAGTATCTTGAAATTGTAAACAATCATTTTGCCATGGAAGATTAATAAAGTTTAAAATAGATGATATGTTTTTTTCAGGAAATTCGACCAAGCTTTCATAGCTCACATTGATAATTTTTTCACAAGTTGCAGCATTCCAATACGTCATCATTTTAACGTACTCCTGATAATATAATGCTAAGTCGTTAAGTTGATAACTGTATTCTTGGCCATCTGTAAAAAGTTGCTTATAACAACTTAAGCAAGAATCCATAGGGTTTTTATGTATATGAATAAACTTTGCTTTTGGAAATACCAACATTAAAAAACCAACAAAAGCAAAATTAAAGGGTAATTTATCCGTAAAAAACAACGTTTTATTTACTAAGTTAGCATGTTTTTCAATATACACTTTTCTTAACCGATTAATCATCGTTAAGTCTAATAAAGCAATACTTTTTTGCCAGCTCACTTTAGTTAATTTAGGTAATTCATCATACAATAATTGCATAGATGTTTCTAACTCCCCTCCTCCGGTGATATCATTATGACTAGCTAGAATTTGTTCTACTAAACTCGTGCCAGAACGTGGCATTCCAATGATAAAAATAGGCGATATCACGTCATTTTTTATAGGAAAGGGTTCAGATAACATTTTACTATCAAACAAGTAACGTAAGTCTTTAAATAAAGCGATAGTCTGCTCGGTATTATAATTAACAGTTTTTCTTTTAAGATCATTACCTTTTTTTAAATAATAAAACGCATTTGAAAACTCTTTTTTATCTTCCAACACTTTTGCCATAGAAAAAAACAGATATATTTTTGATTTATCGGTGAGATCTGTGTTTTCCATTGCTTTCATTGCTTCTAAATCTTTAGTAGTTAAATTATTACTACCCAAGTTAGCTAAGCTCCAATAGGCTTCTATAAACGTTGGAGATATCGCTAAAGAATGACGATAACAAGCGATAGCATTATCGATATTACCTATATATTCATGAAGTTCCCCAAAAAGCATCACCGCAAGAAAATTATCTGGTTTTAGCTTTACTGTGTGTTGGCAATACTTCATTGCTGAGGTTAAATCGCCTGCTTCTTTTAACACAAGAGCCAAGTTATAATGTACTTTGTAGTTCTCAGAGTTAATCGCTATTGATTTCTTATAACTCGATATAGCAAAATCAGTTCTTTTTACACTTTTATAGACATTCCCTAAAGCAAATAGTGCCATCGCATTTCGTGGCTGTATTTCAACGCCAGCTTTTAAGTATTTTATGGCTAAATCATTACGATGTTGATTATGGTAGACACTACCCAAGTTCATGATTGCTTGAGGGTGATTAGCATTGATCTCTAGTACTTTCTCAAAACATTTTATTGCTTCATTATACTCTCGCCTATCTTTATAAAGGCAACCCAAATCATTCCAAGCATTTGTATTTTTTGAATTAGCAAAAAGTGATTTTTTAAAATATTTTATTGCCGATATATAATTTTTATCGGCTTTAAGGATACACGCATAAAGATGATTTACAGCAGCATCATTAGGGAACGCTTTTAAGACTGGTTGAAGTTCTTTATAAGCTTTATCTAACTGGAGTAAAGAATAAAAATGGACAGACCGATCCATAGATTTTTTTGGATTAAGGTTCATTAACATTACCCTGTTATTATTCTAAAGGACTTGTATAGCTTATTTAGGTGTGACATCGAATGCAATAGTTACCCTTTGTTCGTTAGTAGTCAGAGGAACTGTTCCATGCCACATATATGAAGGAAACAATATAACTTCTCCCGCAACTGGCTTAATATAATAATCAGCCTCCTGCTTGAGCCAACGACTTAATTCTGCTTGACCTACTTTTAACCAACCTTCACCTTCTGTGTTTACAGCGTCAGGAACAACGACATAATAAGGTCCACTTATCCATCCTTTATGATGGTAATGATTTTTATGAAAACCTTCTTTTTTCATATTAATAGACCATGCCCCAGAGAAAAAATAACTTTCATTCACATGTGCTAAAAGTGGGTGCCCTTCTTCTTTTGTTAATTCTTTTGTGTATTGGTCAATAATTGAAGTTAATGAAAGCTGAAATTCTTGAATCAATGGTGAATCATTAGAAAACAAATTATTTGGCGTTTGACTACCATTTCTTATTGATTGTTCAATGGGATGTCGTTTATTTTCATGATGCTTTTCTAATTCTTCTAATAAGGCAAAATTATATGCCCTGACATCATCATAACGTTTTGGTAGTGGCACCGAGTATACTTTTACAAAATCGTTATAATTATATAGCTTATGATATTCGACTTCATCACCACTATAACGTAGTACACTCGCATATAAAGCCCAGCAGCCCTGATGCCATGGAGAAACTACCGTCATTTTTTTAGATAGATTAAGTGCGCTCTCGTATTGCTTTAAGCACAAATGAGTTATTACTAATTCATATACTAAATCTGTATGATTAATAAATCGTTCATTCCCTTTGAGCAATATACTCAAAGACTGTTCAAATTGCCCCAATTCTCTTAACACATGGCCTTTAATTAAATAGGCATTCTCAAGTTTGGTGTTCAATAAAAATGCTGTTTCTATAATGTCTAATGCTTGTAAAAGTAAATTTTCTTTAATTAATTTTTTACAAAATGAATAAAGCACATCAACATTGGTAATTTTTTTATAGAGTTTTTCGTATTGAGCAAAATAGCCTAATTCTCCTTTGTTCCACCGGAGATAAAAGTAACACTCATGAAGTTCAAAATCATTAGGGTTTTGAGTTAAAAGGTGACACAAACGTTGTTCCAAATTATCAGACAAACCTAAAGAAGCACAAGAAAGTACATATGATTTGTTAATTTCATAATTTTCAGGAAATTGAAGTAACAGGTCCTCATATGCATTAATACATAAGGTTACCTCACCCATATCTTTATAGAGTAGTGCTAATTTATGTTTTATTTTATTATTATTTTTGTTGTTTGCGATGAAAGTTAGACAAGTACTTATCGCTGTCTCTTGTTTCATCAATTTACTTTGACAATCAATTAACCCTAAGTAAGCTGATTGGTTGAAGGGTTCAATTCCTATCGACGCTTGGTAAAGTCTACTTGCTTGTTCGAATTTTTTTTGTAATGTGAATAACCTTGCTAAATTATAATTTGCATCAAAATATTTATCATTAATTATTAATGAACGTTCAAAAATCTGTTGTGCATTAGTATAACGCCCCATTGTAATTAATAAATTTGCATAACCACATAAATAAGCACAATTTTCAGGTGTTTTTGTTATTAACAGGTTGAAATAATGCTCAGATTTTTCATTATGCCCTGTGAACCTCTCAGACATAGCAAGAATATAGATAAGTTGACCATTGTATGGAATTTTACTTAGTAATGAAGGGAGCTTAGTTACAACAGCTTGATATTGTTTTTTTGAGTATAAACTGACACATTCATTAATCGCTTTGACAATTTTTTGCATGTTAGTTTCTTTTTATCCAATCAAAATTTAGGTAAAAAAAACCAGCCATTCGGCTGGTTTTATAACGTTTCCAATTCTAAACTAAATTAGAACTTAACTGCAACTTTAGCGTACATATAACGACCAGCAGTGTCATACGATGCTGGAATTGTATTACTATCTTGATTGTTAGTAGTATAAGGAGCATCAATATCAGTTACATTACGAGCACCTAGTGTAAATGTGTAGTTATTCAAGAAATAGCTACCTTGAATATCATGATACCATACACTATCAGCAACATTGTCTAAGTTACCTTCTTTAGCTGCTAAATCATCTGTAGCTGATTGGTAATGAGATACCCAGTTAATAGACCAATCATCCGCAGTGTAACCTACCGTTAGGTTTGCACGAATACGTGAATAAGTTGCTAAGTTAGTTTCCCATTGGTCTTCACCAAATTTACCCGCTAAGCTAATTTCAGTTGAGCCAGGTAAAGGCGTATAAGAGTATTCATTCAAATAAGTACCATTTAATGATAGACGTAAAGTACCACCAGTTACGTCAAAGCTCTGAGCCATGTCAAAATCGACACCAGACGTATTGAATTTACCTAAGTTTTCATTAACTAATAAAACACCTGAAATAGCACCTAAAACAGAACGGTTAGCCGCGACTGAATGCGGTGTATCATCAGTAATTGCAGCACCTTTTAAGAATTCACACAAAGGATCTGACAAGTTTGCGCTTTCATAACATGCACTAATAACATTGTTTGTTCCTGCAGTACCAACACCGTCAGTAATTTCGATATCAAAATAGTCTACACTTGCTGTGAAACCTGAGTCATGTGTATAAACAAAACCCGCAGTAAAGCTATCTGATTCTTCAGGCGAAAGGTCTGGGTTACCACCAGTAATTGACGTAGATTGATCAGATGATAAAGAAAAATCCTCTGGTAAACCGTCAGCAGCACAGTTAGCACGAATATTAAGATTTTCTTGAGTGTCTGTCTTTAATTTTCCCCAATTAGTACATGGTTCATCATATGCTAAATTAGTCTCTGCTTGTGGTGCAAATAACTCAGTAATACCAGGAGCACGGAAGCCTTGTGCTTGTGTTGCTCTAATTAATAAGCCATCAATTACTGTCCATTCAATACCAAATTTAGTATTGGTAGAAGAATCATTTAAGTTAGAATAATCAGAATAACGTGCAGCAGCAGTGAAGTTCAATGATTCAATCATTGGTGCATCAGATACTAATGGAACATTCAATTCTATATAAGCTTCTTCAAGGTCATAAGCACCCGAAGTTGGATCACCTGCTACAGAATAAATTTGACCTAATGCAGCCGCGCCATCAGGAGTTCTGCTGTATTCTTCCCAACGTTTTTCTACACCAAAAGCAAACATTGCAGTACCGGCAGGTAATTCAATTAAGTCGCCAGATATATTTGCAAGAAACTGTTTAGTTGAACCATTTACCACAGGAGAGTTATCAACGAATGCATAGTTAATCATTTCTGGTGAAAGCGTATTTTCGTGGAATACATCCCAAACTTCAGGACAATCAGAATCAGCATCACATAAAGCAGGATCGAGCAAAGTTTCAATACGTAATGGATTAACACGACCAGTATCTAAACGTGTATCAACATAACGACTATAGTTATATGAAACATCCCAAGAATATTCATCAAACAGCATACCTTCGAAACCAAAAACCATACGGTAATCAGAAAAATCTTGAGCAAATCCACGACCGGCTGTTTCACTTAAACGACGAACAACAAATACTTCTTCGCCAACTGGGTTATATGGGCTTGATGCTGGTACTGCTGGTGCCCAGAATGTACCTTCTGGTGCCATTTGTTGATCAGATTTACGGTTAGTAAAGCCACCCTCAGTAAATAATGTAAGGTCATCAGCAATCTCGTATCTTGCCGCAGCATTGATAGTGAACACTTCTTGTGGAGTTACCAAGTAGGAAGTTGATGAGAAGTTATATGCATCTTTTTCTGCATCAAAGGCACGCACTTCACCTGTAGTTTGGTCAACTACATGTCCATCATAATCGTCGTTAAAAAATTGACCTGAAGGAATAGTACCTGAACCACCACAGTATTTTCCATCATCGCCTTCACGGATAGGACATTCTGAAAAAGAGCGATCACCCTGCATAATTTTATTACGCTTGTTGTATCCAAGTGAAAAAACTACGTTACCTTTATCATTTGAAGCACCAGTAGTAATAGAGATAGCTGTAGTACCACCGTCACCCTCAGATGTTTCATCATACTGAGCTGTGATTTCTACGCCTTCAAAATCTTTTTTAGTGATAAAGTTAATTACACCGGCAATAGCATCAGAACCATATGAAGTTGAGGCACCGTCACGTAATACTTCAACACGTTGAATATATGCAACAGGTATTGAGTTTAAATCACCTGATGCAAAACGACGACCGTTGATTAATACTAATGTACGACCTGAGCCTAAACCACGTAGAGATGCTGTTGCATACCCGCGGCTACCATTATTTGTGCTTGAACCTTCAGCTGCACCTGTTATGGCTGGTATATTTTGAATAAACTCTTCTAACGTTACCGCACCTGTACTAGCTAAGTCTTCTGCACTAAAGACAGTAATTGGGCTTGCTGATTCAAGGTCAGTACGTTTAATACGAGAACCTGTTACTTCGATTCTTTCTACTTCTTCTGCACCAGCTTCTTCAGCTGAAAAAGCAGATGTTGCTATAGCTGCAGTAGAAGCTGCTCCTATCATAAGTGCTAAACGAATACTCTTCGCCACTTTGCTGTTATTATACATGTTTACTCCCTAGGTCACATTTGTGATTGGTTATTATTTATATACTGTAGTTTCAAGACTATATTGCCTAGTAAACTTATTAACGGGTCATTAGACCTGTATCGTCGACATCAATATTAGACGGAATCAGACTACATCGTCAACACCATTTATAACAGTCTGGTGAAAAATTTAACAAAAAAATACATTAAGAAACATTTACAAACTAAAATAAAAAAACTAATTAATTGATTTTATAGCATAAAATTAATTTTATCTTGTGCTTAATGCATTATTACGTATGTAACATAATAATTAAAAAATAAATAAATTAACAAAATTTACAATTAAATAACATTATAAACATCAAATAAAACCTTTATAAACAATAGGTTAAATCATTTAAGTCAATCTGCGTACAACGTTAATAACTATCCCTATAAAATCACATAAAAATAAAAAACACTATTTATCAACAAGTTAAAATAAAGTCATTTTTACATGTAAAGAAAGAATTACAAACCAAAAACTTTTAATGTTAATAAACTGTAATATTTATTCAAAACAAATGATTTTAATGGATAATAAATAGTGAGAATTACGGTTATTTACTCAAAATAACGTTAAGATGACAATTATATTTGTTATTGAGTCTTGCAGGGCATTACGTGAATTCAATCGAACGTTTAACAGAGATATTGACCGGTTTGGCTATAAATGCAAAACGAATTGATCTCAAAAACACTGAAAATAAATCTCATCAATTAATTGAAAACAATAACTTGTTTTCTCCTGCTCTATTTTTCAGTCAAAGTGATCGTTATTTACCCTACGTAGAAGAAATACAACATAAACTCGCAGAATTCACTCGGTTAGTTGCCAATAATAAAGTTGAGTTATCAATAGCATTACTAGAGCAGTTAGAGCAGCAAATATCTTCAGTTTCAATTGCATTGCAAGCTAACTCAACTATTCACCAAGCAGCCAAACTTAGTTTTGATGCAAATAAAAAAGTAATCATTAAAAGAGCAAAAGCTAAGCAGGCTAATAAGTATCAAAATTTAGCCAAACAATTAGTAATGAATAGCCATCAACTCTATCAAAAACTAACTGAACACCATGAGTTTGAGCGACGTTTAGTGGATATGCTCATAGAAAAAGAGCGACAAAGGCTTAATTGTAAAAAACATGAAAGTGATAAATTATCATTAGAAGTATTGACTTTACACCAGCGCCTTGGCCGTTGCCGTAAGGCAATTTCAACCATTGAACGCGATATTGAACAAGTAGAAAAACGCTAAGGTGATAAAAATCTGTACTCTACTTACTACAATTTTTTTGCTTTTTTTAACGTTACGTGTTTTAGTTTTAAATAACTAGAGACACTAAAAAATATAGGTTTTTAATAATATATGAACACTTTTGATGATATTCATAATTACTATGAAAGACTAGTCGCACATTATTTTGCTTTAGGTAAATTTAATGAAAAGTATGATGACGATTTTTTAGCAGATTTAACTTGTGTGGTCCTAAATCAATTACCAACCCGATATATTCGTCATGAAGTCGATATGGCTTTTTACTTACCTGCATCTGAGCGTTTTGAAATGGAAGAAAAAGTGAAAAAAGCAATTCGTAAATCAATAGAGTTTATGAAAACTCACCACAAATGACACAAATTTAGCAATTACGCTTTATTTTGGGTGTAAATCATTGAAAATGTTGATACAACCATCCACTGACAAAATTTAAGTTAATTTAACAAAAAAAATCAATGTATTAAAATATTCCACCCAAGCTATGACATTAAAAATTACAACCATCCCGTGACATTTTATATGTAATAAAAAACCATATGTAATTAAATTACATATGGTTATACCTTAACTACCTACGCGGCAGAGTGTTGTTTGATATGGCTGATGACTTCCAGGTCTTTTATAAACTATCTACACGACAGTCAAAGGGGACTATAGACCTCTTTAACTGTCGTTGCAATTTTTATGGACTCATAAACCAAACTAATTTGAGTGAAATAATCCCAGATACTTTTAAAGGTAGGAGAGAAACATTTTAGTTAAAGAAAATATTACCTATACCATTGAAAATCAGCCTATTTTATATTCTAAATATAGAATAATATCTTCGAGTTTATTTGAATCTATTGCTTCAATATTCCCTATTACTGGTTGAATTGGGGCTAAATCGCCTCCATTTGAAATGGCTATCGTATGCTCTCCAAGTATTCCTGCATTAAACAGATTACCCAAATCCTTTGAAAATAGATTTCCTAACGAGGGATCAATTGAAAATCCATTTTGCGAGACACCATTAATAACAACATCAAGACTGGTTGCAGTTTGCCCCTCTGGCATAACTAAAATTAGTTTAGCCTTATTTACGATTAGTGGTTTTCCATTCATGAAAATTGGGAAGTGCTTATTTTCAATCTTGATGGCTATCGGTTGATTAAGTGATTGATGGATAAGCCTATTAAAGTCAGTGGAAAATTCTTGTCTAAAACTGAACGTCCTGCTAAGCGAATTATTTTTCAAAATATTCGTTATCGTACCTTCAATCGCATCATTCTGATCTTCCACTGTATCTCTGAATAATTCATCGTATTCCGCCGTATAGCTGATATGAATGCTGACATCATTGATCGTATTGTAATCAAACTGCCGAAAGTTTTTAGGTAGAGATAGTTTCCATGTACTAATCGCACCAGCACCTTCAAATGGCATATATCGATTATCATTGAAGTTAAGCTGAAAAACACCTGCGTCATTTTGGGCTGTACTGGTCGCTATGTTGCTCGTTCTAGACTTTGGCACTTCTTTCAGTTCAGAGTCACCTAAGTTGGCTTCCATCCGAATTTCACTTTTTACTAATGATAGGTTGGCACTGACATTAGTATATGGCCCAGTTACAGAGGGAATGGTAAGTCTGACCGATTGTATTTTTCTCCTAAACTGTCCTGGGTAAAACAAATCAAAAAAGACTTCTGGTATGCTGAACTCACAAGTACCTGTTTGTTTTAATAGCAGTAAAGCAGCAGGATCCAACTGAGTTATAGAAAAAGCCTGGTCGATTTCATTTTTTCTGTAATTAGTTTCCAGGTATCGCCTTTCCATTGCCTGCAAACCCATAAACAAACGTTCACCGGCTAAAAGGCCTGCACGTGGCGTCTCGAAATAATTTCCATCTAAAAATTTAGTACTATCATCTCTTTCAAATTGATAGGCTTGCTCCGCTAATTTAGCAATCGCATTGGCATTATTATAAGCTTCTTTAAACAGCCGCTGCATGGTGGTAGAAAGCCAGGTATACAAGCCTAGATTAGAGAATTTTTCACCATAGAATTCCATTACATCGCTATTATGCTCAATGTTCTTTTCATGAATTTTTTCAGATTCAATGAGGATATCCCTTTTAATTTCAGCAGCAACAAGTGATTTTTCTGCTTGTTTGAGTTCATTTTGTACCAACTTTTTCTGGTGCTTCCAGCCTTGAGTCCTTCTTTTAAAGCCAGCTTCTAAGCCCGATGATGATGATATTATACCCGCAAGAGCGGCACTTGCGCTAAACGCCCCAGCAACTCTTGCTGGGGCTTTATTGAGTTCCAAACCTCCATATTTCATGGCAAATGGAGACCCGAGTTGGGGTAGCAAACTAAGAGTGCTAGACAACAGAAAGTACGCAGGCTCTAAGGATTTAACTGTCGCAGATGTATGCTTTGAAACTTGTTGAGTTATTTCCCAAGCATTCAAGGGATCACTAATCAAACCTTCGTAATAGTCAATTCGATAAGCCAATGACTCTATTCTGTCATTGATTATTTTAATTCCTTCATTGGCACTATTAATATCCAGCTTTCGCGATTTAGATGCCATCTCTAGAATGTTTTGTTGGTGTAGCATTTGAAGCTGAGTTAATTCTGCCCCATCTCTTTTCTCTATAGCACTCAGTAACGAAGCGCCAAAGCTTTGAACAACAGCGGTGTACGCTTTGGCCCTCTCGATGATATAACTAAAACGGTAAGGTGGAAGGTTACCGCTAAGAGAATTCAATATATCCTCTAAAGAAAGTCCCGCGGCTTTGGCTCTAACCAAAAGACCTGGATCAATTTCTGGAGCAAACAAGGCGAGTTGCCTTCTTTCTCCCTGAATATTCATGCAGTTTCGAATCTTAAATAATCGGTCGTCTACTCTATCCCAATATTTTAATAAATCATTATTTCCTGGTACACAAAATACAGGAGAGACATGAGATAGAACACTTCTGCCGAAGGATGGAAGTTTGAATCGACTACCGACATAAAACGAATCTTTTTTCCATTCCAAAGATCGGGTCGTTCCTTTTGCAAACTGACCTGTAATGGCATCATCAACCGGTTTTACCGATATTGTCGGCCTGCGCTTATCTTCAAACGTTTTTATCTTAGCGCTATCGGCCAATGACATGCTGACGGTATTTGTAGCGCTGTAGTTTATGTTATTTCTGGTTTTAATATCATCTGCAACCTTTTTTGAGGCTACATACATAAGGTTAGAATCTAGTGCATACTCCGCTTTAACCGCTTTTACCGGAAAATCGCTTCTTCCAGATGTGTAATGTTCCATTTCTACAAGAAATTCAGAATTTTCAGCCAATAAAGGACCAATTTTCTCATAGGTTTTAGGCTTAACTTTACCCTCCCCGCAATCTCCTAATTGAGCTGGCCGATCCCCTAAAATCTCTTTAGCAATTACATACAGTAAAGTCGCTTCGTTTACGGACTCCATAGTATCTTGAGTAAATAGTTGATCGCCCCAGTCAAGTAAATTATCTATGTATTTCATGACAATACTTTTTTGATAGGCAGAGGTGCGCAATCGAGCGATGGCATGAGGGTTGAACGGATCTTTTTTATAAACTTCAATCGCCTGCGTATCCTGCAATTGATTCTTCAAGAATAAATTATACAGCCCTCTAAACTCCAAGTATTGCCAGTTTCTATCCAATGCAATTTTATGCTTTTCAATTGCTGTTAATGCAGGATCTGTGACGTCAATGTCTACATCCGCTGATGGATTGAAAATGTAGTGATACCATTTTTGTGCTTCGGCGTATTTGCCCTGGCTGTTTAAGTGGTTTGCAAGCAAGAATGGAATATGGAAGAAAATTTCACGGTAATAAGTACCATAAGTACCTTTAAAATCAATTTCATCCTCGATGACCTTATTGATAACATCACTTGGCTCCAGATTCATTGGCACGGCGGCTTCTTTCAATTCTTTTTGTGTCTCAATGTCCAGCATGGTATCGACACCGCTAGTAAATAGAGTGCGGTTTAAAGTTTCATTTAACGTAGTGCCTAAACGTTTTAGTAAATATCGATTATCATCTAACGCTGATCCCTGAAGTAGTAAAAGATCGCCCTGACTATCGAGAACAATATCAGAATAAGCACCATTAATAACTTCAAACTCAGCATTGTAATTTATCCCATTAATAATTGGGGATTCTTCTTTATTGGGGAAGTAAAAAGTCGTGTCGGAGTCTCCAAAAATACTCTGAATTGTGCTCGCACTCCAAACTCTTTTAAATACCCTGACTTCTGCTACTTCTTCTGCTCCAGAACCTGGAACCCATTTGGCTCCAGCAATCAGTGAACTATAAGCATAAGCGTCAAAAAACTTTATATTAGGAGAACTTGTTCTAAACAGCCCGAAATTTGGGATTGAGACTAAAAGTTTTTTTGGTTGTTCTGAATCTGGGATTGTATTCCAATCACTAAAATAAGTTTCTTTACGACCTGGCTTCCCTACATTGATAACTGATAAATTATATAAATCAACCGCAACACGCATTTGAAAGCCAATTCCAGAGAGTATAAGTATTCCATCCTGTACCGAAGGAAAAATTCGATCCCACATCCATCCGCGTAAGGAATACTCGTCAATTGCCTCATCATGGCTACTATATTCGTAAATCGGGAAAGACTGTTGAGGTGAGTCAGTTAAGTAATCTTTAACAATACCATTACCCGAAAAAGGAGAAGTCTCATACATTCGTAATTTTTGAGGTGGCACCCAACTACCATCTAACTTAAGTGATGAAAATTCGATCGAAAACTTATGATCATAACCTCTGAATTTTGATTCGTTATCTTCAAATATTGTTCTGGGTAATGTAGTCACCTTTACCCAAAATATATATAGTCTTCCATTAAAAATAATTGGCGACGTTTTCCGAACCGGAATCTGCACATTAATCTTTTGCCAAGCGTTCCAAACAATGCCCCGATTAATCCCTTTTTCAGCGTAATGGATATTTTCGACGGTTCGATAGTAATATATGGGTGGTTCATCGGCCGTTACTCCAAAAAGATGCAAAACATCCGTTTCAGTTTCTTCATTTTTCTCATGATAAGATCCAGCAATTTTTAAATGGGCTATCTCATCAAAACCGCGCATGTATTTAGCATAGGCATCCAATACCGTTTCAGCATTCATTTCTTGTTGTAAGAGTTCTGATTCTAACTCTTCAAAGAGCGGTGTTTTATTGTCCCTTAATTCAGGTTCAATGTAGTTTTCAGGGTATAAAAACACCTTTCGATTAGCTTCCCATACGCGATAATTTTTTCGCCAATCCCATTCGTCATCTGGAATATTTTCTGGCTTTACTTGTATCTTACCAGCGGTTCCCGGTTCTTTATCATCCTGTTCTAGGTTGAGTAAAATACGATGAATATATAGTTGCAAACTCATGGTAGCGGCCACCAGACGGGATGTTCTGGCGCAACCTTCTAGCTCCGTATCAATTAAAAAATAGTGATATAGGTCATTTTCATTTTCAAACTGAGGGAAACCGGAATGAATGAGATAGGTCGTTAATGACGCGCGTTTTTTTCCGCGTAACTTATCTTCGTAAGCTTCCAGTTTTTCTTTTCGCTCCTCCTCTGATTGATACTTGGTATTAAAAGCGGCGAGAATACCCATTGTTGCCTGTTGAAGATCACGGTAAGAATTGGATACAATTTTAGGAAGCAGGTCTCCACCAATACCAAGGTAAGATGTTATCTCGACTAGCTTGGCCAATGCCTCCAGGCTGATAAGCGCATTTGTCGAATTCACCATGACAGGATGGATAGTGCCCAATAATTCACTTTCTGTATTCAGTAATGCAGCCAGTTTATCTTGATCCGCATCTTTAAATTGATTTGCTACGACAAATGAATCGAGTGTTTCGCTAAGTGAATTAATATTATAAGTTTGGTCTTCCTGCTTAGATAGGAATTGTATAAAGAGATGTAGCAGTCGAATGTTATTGACAGAGATATTATCAACAGATGCAATTTCAAATAGACTCAAATGAGTTAGGACATAGTCCATTACATTGTTGTTAAATGTCTTATCTTTAAATAACACACTTAAAGGAATAAGCTTTTCAATAAGCTGTGGAATAGCCACCGCAGGCACAGACTGTTTCTGTAACTCCAGGATAAAAGCATCGTTATCCAAACTAATACCTAATGTATCTATAAGTGCAAGTATTTGCTCTTTGCTTAAATCTAATTTTTCAGAGGTAAAATGGGGAATTAAAATTTGTGGATGGTAATCCATCAAAACGCTTCTAATCTCTGTTTCGTTTCTGGATATACCGGGCGGGATAATGATGGCAGAAGTGGTGTCAAACTCAGGCTTTAACCAATAATTGCTATCATCGGAAGACAATTCGATAACAGCAAGATTCGCATCAATGATAGCCTTTGATTGCTCCTCAGTAACATCTTCAAAATAGGCAAAAATAGTGTCCGCAAAAACCAAACTATTTCCTGATTTTGTTTGGTCTATTACGAATCGTGAAACATCTTCTTTTACCAGAAAGTTCTCTATAGATACAACATCAGCACTTTTGATAATAAAGTGCAGTTCATCTAATGAAAATTGGCTTGTTTTCCACCAGTGATGAAATTCTAAGATCGCCTTTAGATGCTCTGCATTTTCAATAAAGCCAGCGCCAATGCCATCCGTTAGTTTTAACAATTGGAATAACTCTTTAATAGAGACTTCTAGTAATTCTGCTATTTTTGAATGGCGATACAGTATGGAAAGATTTTGCAGCGTTAAACTAAACCCTCTTTCACTTTCGGTTGCAGAATCAATATTAATGATTCCCAGGGGGTGGGCTAGATTTTTGATGAGAGCGAATACTTCGGCATCAGATCGATTTAAACCCGTCATCAGTCTGTTTGATGAAAATTCTGCCAATGCAGTTGTTCGGTCAATAACAAGGGCGGCATGCACAAAAGGATGGGCGTCCAATGGCGGATACAAACCACCTGTGCTAACGAAATCCGCATGATTAAATAATGTATCGATCAAAGGCTTTTGTTGCTCTGAATCAGGCCATGTAGGAATAGTTCCCCACAGTGCGCATAACTCTTCCACTGATACTTTAAGTTTTTCCTGGAGGGAGAGTAAATCACCAATTTCTGAGACAGCAACGGCATCAATTCGAGATGAAACATTCACTCCATCTAAATGCGTCAATACCAAATCAAGTTCTTCAATAGACCAAGGTGATTTTCTCCAAAGCCTGACAAATCGGTGGGCTCTATCTAGAGCATCAAAAGTAAGATTTTTTATGCGCTCGATATCGTTCTGCACGCTATTGCCATGCTTCTTTTCACCCTGAATAATAATGTTGTCTGCCGCATTATTAGTTACAAATCGGGTGGTGATTATTCTCCCCAGTTCTTTGCGAGCCACATTCATTGGTTTAAGCAATAGCTGAGCATCAAACGGTTTTATTTTCCCGGCGAGAGCCGAAAAATAAATGCCATAAATTCTATCTAGAAATGCAGGCGTATTATCTCCGACGGTGATGAGTTCGAACTCTTTTTCCGACAGGTTGAGTTTTGCCTTTGATACATCTAATTCGGCCTTGCTAAGAAGTATGGCAACCTCTTCTCGTGTGCGCTCAAAGTGACCCAGATAGGTAGTAAGAGATTCTAATGGCAGATGGAAGGGTTGAGAAAAAGAATGAATATCATTTTTCCAATCGCCCGGTTTTTCTAAAGCGATTTCCCCCTCGTAAACAAAGTCTTGAACGGCAACGCGATCACCCAAATCACCCGCAAAACCTTGCTTATTCGCTATATAGGATTCAAGGATTTCATTGATGATATCGAGGTAAGGCACTAGTGTTGTGGTGTTTTCACAAGTAAGTGGCAATACCCATAAATCAGGTCGCCTTGCCTTCAGATTTAGCACGTGATCCTTGGTATTGTTAGCCAAGAAATGCACATCAATGACGTGTTTTTCGACAAACTGCATCAAGTCTACAAAATAGGCCGCAGGAGAGTAGATAGACTGGCAATGCTCACAATCGCAAAAAGCCTGATCCCCGAATAGATCTTGATAGCCTGGAATTTTCTTTAAATAGTCTTGAATGGAAGGACTGGTATTGCCTACGTTTGTCCAATCAAAGCTTCCAGCCGTTACTTCGAGAACAGACCCGACAACGCCGGTGGTACGAATGATGCTGTCGTGGGCGCTTTCAAAATGGTGGGTTGCCACTTTGGCATCCAGATTCGTGGTATTTATAAAGTTTTGTAACGTGACTGATGTGACGTGATAGGCGGAATGATAACCTGCCGCCATAATAGCTTCCGTATGCTCCACATCTTGAGTAAACGTATAGACCCTTTGATAGCTCTTAAGCGAGTTAAGCACCATTGCTTTTTCTTCTGACTTAAAGCCAGTGAAGTCTAAGCTACTAACGTCCTTACTGTCATGGGTATAGCTGATGGAGAGGTAATCAACACTCTGGTTATTTTTAGTGAATTTTTCAAGAAGCCCAATTCGTTCGACAACAAGCCTTCCCCTGTCTGCTATGTGCAATTGCTTGTCGTTGAGTATTTCATCAATCTTCAATCCCGGATGAATACGAACTAACCTGTTAATTTTTTGATGTTGATCTTTGAATATTTTAATCTTAGCCGCAGTTAGATTGTCTGTTTTTAAGTCTTTAAAAGCAGTGATTCCAAACACTTTGTCGTTCTGATCAAGCAAGGGTTTTAAACTGATTAACCCTTTGCTTATAGATTGGCTGTCTGTTTTAGAAACTCTAAAAGCCAAAGTTTCAGCAGGGAATAAATTCTCTACTTTTTTGTAGAGAATTTCAGCATAGTCTTGAGGTTTAAGACCTTCTGGTAGTTCAATCTTGGCATCAACAACAAATTTCCCCCAATCTGTTTTGTCCAACGCAACAAAATCTACCAGCGAACTGACTTTGCCATTAATTTGGGGGATATTGCCTTTATTTGAAAATTCGGTCAGTTCAAAACTGGAGTCGAATAGCGTATATAGGTTAGACGCTAACCCTAAATCTTTTGCCTGTTTATTTGTCAGGATTTTTCCTTTAACCAATTCTCCAAGTTTTTCTTCTGATATTGTATTGAGACTTAACTCTTTCTCCATTACTTTTTCGACTTTACTTGGAGAAAGGCCAGCAATATCACCCAGACGATTGATTTTTGCTTTCATCAAATCCGGCTGAAAAAAGGGGTTTATTAAAATAGGAACATCGGGTTGCAATAGGTCATCAAGCTTCCCCAACTCGGGAAGTTTAGCCAATTCAGATTCAATTTCTTTTTTTTGTTTATCTGATATACATCCACTCAATAGCGACTTGGTTAGAATAGATTTTAGGTCCTGCAAGTCAGTCTCTTCAAGGCTCAAGTCGAGTTTGGCAATCCTATCCCTGATAACCTTGGGTGCATTTTTTAGTTTTTCTATTGCACTGTTTTTCAGGTTGATGCTGGCTCTTTCACCTAGTGTTTTAAATAAAGCAGGTTGTTGCTTTTTGATTTCAGCAGGAGATAGTGACGAAAATTTTTCGAGTTTGAGAAGGTCTTGTTTATTCATCATTAATTCCTTTTTAAATATTTTTTTCTTTCTAAACTCGAAAGGACTGCTTAAATGTCTGTAAATCTATATCGATTTTGTAATTTATAATCAATTACGTAAGCACCGTTAGTATTCGTCTTTTCTTCACCAGCCTTGGTATCGGAGGAGCTTCCATCATCGAAAGAGTAGACGATCACGTTTTAGTTATTTAATGGCGCGCCTTTAACCGACATGCTTTACCTGTAACGCTGTTTGCTTAATAAAATCATCCACATTCGTTCGGCTTCCTAGCCATTTCAAATCTCCTGTATTTAGGTTTGCTTATCATATTCATTTGCAGTGGTTTTCAAGAATTCTGGTCTCGTTAATCTTCTTACTTAACGCAAAAAACAAGACCTGACCTCGTTATTTCTATATTAAAAAAAATTGATCTCTGACACCTATTGGTTACTTAAAATCATAGATTCTTAATGTTTAGTTATTTAATTAAGCACTATAATCTAGAGTCGCATTTTGTTAATAAATGCAAGGGCGTCTCTTCTTAACATTTCAATAGTGAAGTCCGGAACAAAGTCAACCATCTGTTCTAAATGGTACTCTAATGCTTCAATCGGACTCATATTAGCAACATCTCTTGATCTGAAATTAGTAATTTTTTTATGATTACCACCTCTCCCACCAGTTAGAGCTATTGCAGGATTATCTTCCAAAATATTATCATTTCTAGATATATCTAATTTTTTTCTCCAATATACGTTTTGAACAACTTCATCAGAATCTAAGTTATCACCAGTTCTTCCAACTCTATTTTTCTCTTTACCATATTTTCCACGTGCTTTAAGTAAATCATAGGTGCCAATATCTCCTTCCCTAGCTCTATCTAATCTATCAATTATATTTGAATTAGAACTAAAATCTTCGTTATCAATTAATCCACTAAAAGAGTCTTCATCATTTGTGCTTTTCCAATTTGAATTTAATCGGCTATCGTCAATATTTTTTGGTTTAGGTTTAAAAAAACTGTAAGCATCAAGTCCAAATTCTGCAAGTCCTCCATAAAACGCACCTTTTTGTAAACCATCTTCACCATCTATTAATATTCCTACTGCTCCACCTATTGCAGCCCCAGGTGACGTTGATACTGTTCCAGCCAAATTAATTGCATGGTTAATTTCATCATTTTGCTTATCTGTATGTTCATTTCTTGTCACTAGTTGAGCAAAACTCGCACCAATAAGTCCAATGCCTGAAGCAATTGCCATGGTCGCACCTATTATTAAAAGAAAAGGTGATGCTATTGTCGCTGCAGCTAGCGCTAATGCACCTGCAACTAACGTAATCGCACCAAGAATAAGAGTGCCTGCTCCGCCATTCCACAAATCCGTCATAACATCACAAAACCACCCTCCGTCCGTGCAGTTACCACCTGCACCAGTCTTATCTCCAGTGCCGTTATTAGATCCATCGCCCGACTCAGAACTACCGCCTTTCCCTGTTGCTCCCTTTCTAGCAGATCCTTTTTGTTCGCCAATTTCATCGTCTGGAGTGCCTGTGCCTGAACTTTCTTTTAATCCCTCATTATCTTGGTGGCTATCTCCTTTACCTTCTAATTCAATTTCTGAATCACCATTTTTATCTCCAACTACTTCATCCCCTTTCTCTAGAGAATTCCTGTTATGTTCAACTGGAATAGATGCGTTTTTATCAGCTTGCACAAGTTCCGCTTCGAAATTATAAGAAAGGTCATCTTGTGAAGCGAAGTTTTCTTCAGATACTGGCTCCTCCTTCCCTAGATAAGTTGTTGTATCGTTTTTTTGCACATAGGAGTCAGCCTCATTCCGAGTAACTGCACGAAATTCCTCTAATTTAAAGTCATAGATAAAATGAGTGAGGTTTTGTTGGGCATATTGACTAAGCCTTTCAGGAGTGTTCGCCTTTTCAAATCTAGCAAATGCTGCCTTCTTTTTCTTAGATTTATTTTCTATACGTCCTTTTTCAAGCTGCCCCTTACGTTTTTGTTTTGGCTTCAGCCCATTAGGATCAACCAAATTTATCGGATTGTTATGCACATACAAATAAAGGTTTTCGGAATCTTCTGGCCCTATTGGATCTGGACTAAACCAGCTTCCAATCCAATGAGCATAATAGCGATAGCCAAAATAATACAAACCGGTAATGTCATCTCTTTCTTTACCCGAATAGCGATAATCTTTTAGGTCTATTTCCCGCTTGTTTCTTCCGGCCATAAATGAAGAGCCTCCAAAGGGAAAGTATTCTTCATAGGTGATGACATCACCAGACTCATCCAATTCCAAAGAGGCTGAACCTAAATGATCGCTTAGTTGGTAGTGCGTTTTTTTATTGGCAATGTTGTCTGTTTCACTTGCTAGGGTGTCTTTCTCCCAGGCATGAATCAATGCAATATTATTAGTGCCATCGGAAATATGAGAAGTGAAACGTTTGAGTATTTCCTGGCCGCCCCGAGTGATGCGTTTTATTTCGCAGCCGTCTAAATATATTTTCTCTGTCAGTTCGATGGTGTCATTGGCTGAATCCACCACTCGTTGGGTGATTTTACGTACCCTGATACCGTCACCACCATAGACATAATATTCCACATCATCCGGTTTACCCTGGTCTGACCGGTCTATAACAATCGCTTTGGAAATATTGTTACGATAATTCCACTCTAGACTCCTTACATGGGGCATGTAGATGCAATTGCCGTTTTTATCAAAGCGAGTTTCGGGATTGGTAACAGCAATCCCATTCAGATCATTTAAGGGTAACGATCGATTGGATGTTGGCGAGGTCCAGATATGGTTGGTCCAGTTTTGGCTATCGCCTATGTGCTTAATTGTCTTGATATTACCAGCGAGGTCATACTCATATTCGCGGGTATAGCGTTCTACTGCGGCCCCGTTGTTTAAAGTAATATGCCTGGTGCCTTTACCCCAATTAGCTGGCACGCCAATTTCTCTGCTTCTATCCTGATGATCATTCTGTAATAGGGCTTGATGAACTCTGCCTTTAGCTGATTTCAACTGATACAGCGCATCGTATTCAAATTCAGAATGGGCAGAAATGTTTAAGCCTTGAATGACAAGGGGGATAATTGTGTCGGGTTGCTGAGCTTTGTCTGCCAAGTAAACCAGGTTTCCAACGGGGTCATAGGTATATTCAATGTCTTGGTAAGTCCGTTGACCCCCTACTGTTTTACTTGCGTGCAGCCGAGTCATTCGGAATGTTTCGGCATCATAGCTGTAATTCAGATCAACGTCGTTGCCCAGTTGAGCGCTTTGCCGTAAGCCTTTAGCGTCATAGACGGTGTCTTTTAATATTTCTAAGTCAGATAGCTCACCGTCGGCAGTAGATACTAGAACTTTTTGAACACCACCGCCTTGATGGTAGATATATTTTCGCGTGGTTTGATCAGGGAATTCCTGATGCAGCGGTCTATCCAGTGCATCGTAAACAGATTTTGAATTGAAGGTGTCAGCATCTAAAACAACAGTAAATGGGTTAGTCCAGTCAGGCTCTTGGGTAAACTGATCTAGCAATTTTCTGTCTGTATTTAATGGCAAGCCAGAAGGGGTATATTGATGAACTTCTAAAGTGCCCGCCTGGTCGTAATGCTTTACCAGTTGCCCTTTAAGATTTCTTTCTTTGCTATTGATTAAAGCGTTATCTTCCCCATAGATAAATCTTTCAGTGATTTGATTTAAACCCAATCCCCCATCAACGTGGACGGTAGTAACCCGGTCTAAGTCATCATAAATGGTTCTTTGGTGGATATTTCTGGCATCCCATAAATGAATGGTTTGGTCTGAACTGTTATGAAAGTTCCAACTTTCACCGGCATCAATACTATTTTCATAAAGCAGCCTACCCAACATATCCTGTTTATATACAAACGCCGAGAGTCCCCGGGCATCTGTAATCTCTGCAAGGGTGCCATTAATGTTATAACGATTTTCTATTTTTCTTTCTGTGCCATCATTATTGATCTGTATTGTCAGAATTACTCTGCCGAGTGGATCCAGTTCAATAACTTCTGGGGTTTCTTTATGAGCCAGCGCTTTATTTAAGGCTAGTTTTTCCGGGTTTGAAGAAGGTTGAATTTCTCTTATAATCTTATAGAAAGATCGATCAACGGTATCATTCTGATCAAAGGACTGAATTTTCCATGGCGTAATTCTGACCTCTGTAAAAGTGCCGTTAGGGAAATCAGTTCGTACTTCTCTTCCTACTGCATCATAATAGGTATGGGCAGACACGCCATGGGTCTGCATGACCTCATCAGTTTCAAATTCTATTATCGAAGAAAAGAAAGGCTCAAATTGCCGAACGGGTTGCTGTTTATTATTATAAATTACATGACCTGAAACCAACCAGCGTTGGTCAGATTGTTCCTGGACGGGACTGCCAGCAATATCCAATTCCACGCTATTGTCAGCTAGTCTTTTTATCGCTAAACCTGACTCGATTTTTTGTTTGCTTTGCAGCGTTCTACCAAAGCCATCAATGTAGGCTAAACCAATCTGGACGTTGGTTTCTAACCTGATAATTCCCGTGCCATCATGAACAAGACTCTCCCGGTTGACACTAAGACTACGTAAAGGTTTATTATCTCTATCCCAATTATCGAATTCATAAAAGAAATAGCTATCCGCTTGCTGTAGGTAATCGAGGGGTCTGGCTATAATATTTTCAAAACTGGTGTCGTTTCTAACCAAGAAATCTAAAAGCGCCCCGTTGCCATATTTTTGGAGCGTACCTGTTTCATCCAAGATCGTGCCGAGGCCAAAAGATGCTATGGAAACTCCCAATGCATCATAAAGTACTTCGGTGCGATTATCGTTCTGATCCGTTAACTTGTATGGCGCGACTACGTTATAGTCAATTTCGCTTTTTTCACTTCCGCCCAAAGGATCTGTTATTTGAACGATATTAAGAAAATATTTGTCGTATGAATATTCCGTTATACTGCCATTGAGTGCTTCAACTTTATCAATACTGAAAAATTTATCTTCACCAAGAAAGTGAGTGGTTTCTGTCTTTTGCCAACAATACCCGTCGCGTTTGAAATAGTTACCTTCATCAGGATCAAGCAGCATCGCGTTGCTGACTTTTTCCGCATAAATGTGATTAATAAAATCATCATTAAAACAGGCAGATTCTTCATGATGAGGCAAAGTTTGGTTGCCTACTTCCCCTAATAGTAAAACGTCAGTGAATTCATTGTTCCAAAAGAATGCTTTGTTCCAATTAAGCAAACGTGCCTGTGTATTGCCACCTTTAGGTAAAGGTTGATCAAAAGAGATGGCATTGTTGACGATGTTGCCCAAGGATGAGTTGAGCGTATCCATTTTCACTAAGTCATCCTGTGTTCGATCTAAGTGATTTATTTCAAAGTCTTTCCCCTCAAAAAGTATTCCCGTTTCATATTTATCTAATCGGTCAGTATGCAAGTAATTGTGTATAGAGGCTGTAATGTAGTCTTTCTGTTGTGCAGGATCAGTTTCGGGGATGCTACTTCTTCTTGCATAAGCAATGGTGATTTCATTTTCAATATCACCATACTCACCCACAGTTACTGTCATAAGGTGTACGATTTTTGGATCAACCGGGTTTTGTTCATAGTCGTAAGCAACAGATTCACTCTGATATGCCAAGAATGATGGATCGTGTTTATTTATTTTTGATTGCAATTTTCTTATTTTGTAGGAAGTTTGAGAAACCTGATAAGGGTGTTCTTCAATCTCACCTAAAGAAGAAGTTGCAAATAATTCTTGTCGAATCACTCTACCTACAAGACTGCGGTATGCTTTATCAAATTCAGACGATTCCAGAGCGTCAGAATTTTCAAAAAACTGGTGTACTAGAAATGACTGTTTAGGATCTTTATCGTAATATTGTGTATTTCTTTTTGAATCATCTCCAAAGATGCCATTATGGAACCACGTTTTTGAGCACGTTGGCTGTGCATAATCTTTTTCGTGGATAGTGTCGCTATTGATAAAAAACGATGTGTCATATTGTTCAACAAGGCCAAAACCCACAAAGCTTCTTTCATTACCATCGTAATGCCCATCTCTATACTTGTATTGCGTTACAAACCGAGTATTGGAAATATTATCAATGACTTCCTTCTTATCGACGACTGTAAAATGGCCCGGAATTTTAGATATCCAAGGTGAAGAGCTATTTTTATCTCTTAAATAATGAAAAGCAGAGGTGTTGTATTCAAACTTCACCTCCAAGCCCATTGAGTTTTCAAGAGTTACTAATAGTCTTGGTTTAATACCATTGGTAAGTTGCAGGTATTGAATGGATGAATATTGCAGGTGATTAAGAGAACTTGACCATACAAGACATGGAGTGCCATTCTCTAGAAAATCAACAATAATGGCAGAGCTGATATTATCAATGTATGGAAGGTTTGTTATTATTCCGCCCTCAATAAATTTATTCCCAGAAGCATTGTACCAATAACGTATTTCACCGTTGCCTAGGTAAACAATATCAGAAGTGCCACTCCCATCTAGATCAAATAGCCTTATTTTTGAGGCATCAAATGTATCGTGATAATCGATGCTGGGAGGAGTTTCCATAACCACCCCTGCACCAAAGTGACCATTACCTAGGTTTGGAAAATACTCAACTCTTCCGTTGTTTATTTTGACTTGATCCGGCAATCCATCCCCTGTCATGTCTGCCAAAAAATAATCTAATGCTAGTTTACTGCCTATAGTCGGTGCATAGGATATTTCATCGGAAACAGCTTTAGAGAACTCATATGACTTTCCAAACCCTTCTTTGCCTTTAAAGGGATAGCAAACAATTTTGTCTTCCTTTTCAAGAACTAAATCTGGTAAACCATCGGCGTTAACGTCTAAAAATTGGGCATTGCTAAGCTGAGGTATATTCTTAAAAGCAGTGAATCCAGACCATTTTTCCAGTTCTCGATCATATTCATAGAAGCCTGCGGTTTGGCCTTGCAAAGAAAAATAGTTGAGATTTCCGTTGCGGTCAAAATCACCTAATGCATAAGGACCTAAAAGACTTGAAGGTTTGCTTATAACGGTTTCTTGTTTTCCAAATACCCCATTTCCGTTATTGGATTTATAGTACCAAGCACTATTGGATTCCGTTAAAATACCTGGAATACCCTCCCCAAAAAGATCTACAAATTTAACTGTAGAACTATTGAATCCTTGGGGTAAATTATCATTTGTTTCTTTTATGCTAGGGTGAAACGTTTGATTCAACGAGGGTTTTGTATAAGTGAATCTCAGTGCAGGCAATGTTTTTTCAGAATAATCATCCGTATTTAAATCTTTTCTAATTCCTGTATAAGAGGCCGACTCTAATGTCGTGCCAGATTCTTTTTCATCATAAGTGCATTTCAAAATACCCACCAACGAAGTTGGTGTTAAAAGCTCCTCGAAATGATGATACATAAGTATTCTTCTACAGAGCCTGTACGTTCTAATTTCAAACCCTAGATTATATACAGAGAATGGATCCTTTCTTTTAGGCCATTCAAGCGTTGGTTGATTATTGGTATAAGGTTCTTCGGTATAATCTCCATAGTCGAAGACTATTTCGAAAAGCCATTTATTGCCAATAGGAATCGCTGCCCCCGCTTTTAAAGGCACCGTATTCCCATACAAAATTTTCTCAGGGTATTTTTGTGAATACCCAAAGTCATTAAACCTCTTTAATCTATCTGTTTCAAAGCTGTCAAAAGGATTTACACCAACTGAATTCTCTGATTTATATTGGTAAATTATTGCATTACCATCATTGTCATACTGTGATTCTAATAACCACATGAATTCTTTGTTGATATTTTCGGTGTCAAATATTATTGAGCTTTTAGTCGGTTCTAAGCCATAAATTGAGATGGTATTATTGTTAGATCTTGTCCTCCAATGAATTGATCCATCTGATTTCTTTTCCCATTTTTCAAATCGTGTAAAACTTTCTTCTAATGCTAAGCGGTAATAATATACCCAGTAATCTGCATTTTCGTCGACTCGTTGCTCCCAATTCCCCCCCAAATTCACCATGTATGGCACTAAAGAGTTTGAACCATTAAATGCAAACGTGTCAGTACCATCATATTTAGGTAACCCCTTGCTGGTGTCTAAACTAATAAAAGGTAAGCCAGCCAATGACCAACCAATACCAAACATGGAATTTTTAGGTGATGAACTATATTGCAAAGAAATAGAAGGATTGAATCCAGCCCTTGATTCGGACAATGGAATGCTGACGCCAACAGTAACACTTCCTGTTAGGGCTGTTACATCAATTGAATGATCCAATTGAAGATCTTGTATGTTTAGATTATTAAATTCCATTTACATACCTAAATATCTGTTCATTAATTTTCACAGACATCATGTCTACTACTATGAAAAATTTAAGTTTGAAATACTATTTACAGACTAGTTTATACCAACATCATCATCCATTTTATCAGATGATATTGGTATTAATCATACAACCACGTCATCCACTAGTACTTTGCTTACTTCAGATTCAAGTTTATCCAAACTATCAACCGTGATTTTGATCTAGATGTTTTTACCGCCTCAAGGTTTAAAGCAAAGCTTTCTAAGATTACCTTTTTGTCGGTGTTTTTACACTTGTAAGAGTCTTACCCTAATGCTTAAGCACTCAATGTCCAAATTTACTAGTACTAAACATAGTCATAGATGTTTAAATAATCAAGTCAGCCTTAATTATCCGTTAATAATTACGGACACTAACATATTCTGGTTTGCGCTTATTGTTAGCATAGACTTCCAATCTAATATTTATGGTTATTGATTTTTAATTTTTTCTGATTAAGTATATGAATTGCAGCTTTTCTTATCTGATTACAATATTTGGCATTAGTATCCACCAAGCGCATTGTTGAAATAGAAGATGCCACATACGAGGTTTTCATCAGCTCTAGTATGTTTAAAACAAGATAAACATCATCATTACAAGAGCTATGACTTAAACAAATTGACGAAGACGTATCTTTAGACATTTCAATTATTTTTGAATTTACAATGCCCTTGTACTCTTTGCCATCCATTGAAAGAAATGTCTTTAACCTAACCATTTCTCCGTCTCGAACATTGCATTTTTCAAGCCCTGCTAAGGTAACAAACGCCGGATCAAAGTGAATTAACACCTTAGAGAATATTGCTTTAGCTGCTGTTGCTAGTCTATCTGTACGCTTCTCTGCATTTTCATTAGATGATGCGTTAAAACAACATAGTATTAAATACATTGATAAGATTAGTTTTTTCATTACTTTGTTAATTCCTTTTAGTTTTTTCTTCCACTTTCTTCTATTAGAGTATTTTTTCTATATATTCTACAAGTTATTTACCAGCGTTATATTCATTCCAATTTGCCATTGCTTCAATCATTGGATTATAATCAGTTTGGTCAAGTTTGAATGGAAAGATATCTAAATTTAAATTCGACTTTTCGTTAAATTCTTTATCTAAACCATTTTGAGAGACTATCTCAATTATGATATCTAAAGCACATTCTTCGTCATCAAAATAAGTAGATTCAAATTCTAACCTTTGCTCTTTTGTCAGCCACGCATCTTCGCTATCTGGCTTATTTATTTCAACAAAATCAAACATAAATGACATATGATTTTTCCTTTATTCCTAATACGGTTATTTAGGTTGATTATCATACTTTTTCCAAGTGTTCTTATCACCAAATGTTTTGGTAATAATTCCATACTGAAATTGTAATTTTTTATAAGCTACCTATACGGCAGAGAACGTATCAAGAATTGGCGGTTTGCATACATCTTGTTTATAAACTGCCTATG
>Ga0055584_100000907_pt1 | contig 28535 bp, 31 predicted proteins | sample OSDHelmetaG_FD_58716 | JGI IMG/M metagenome (GOLD analysis project Ga0055584, IMG submission 58716) | Pelagic marine sediment microbial communities from the LTER site Helgoland, North Sea, for post-phytoplankton bloom and carbon turnover... | ecosystem: Environmental > Aquatic > Marine >... | reverse complement strand
CCTCTCGCGCCATCTGTGGGCTCGACTTTGCCGACAAAGCCGTGTTTTGTAGCGCGCGGGTGCATTTTTACCTACAGGTGTCAGGGTTCTTTCAAAGACTGTTCTAGCGTCATAAATCGATTGCGCCGGTGACCTCGAAACCACGCGTGGCGCGGCGACTGCGACGTGCTTATGGCCTGGATGTTTCGTTCTATAAAGCCCCAGGGCGTTATGAAATGACGCGCAAGCACGCGGATTTTCGCGCGGTCCTAAGCGAGCAGCTGCATCGTGACCGCGCTGTTATTGCTGGGCGCTTGTTTCTGGTTGGCGCAGGCGTGTGGGGGAAGATATACGCTGCCATCATCAAGCAGCACGGTGGATATGCGATCGACATAGGCTCGATGGTTGATTACTGGAGCGACGAAGCGACCCGCCCGCATGCTACTGCCAATATTCTTGGGGTCGGCGAGTCTCAAAGTGATGTTCCCGACGAACTAGCGTGGTCCAAAGCCAGCCAGTTCGCACGGTTGCTTCGGCGCAAGTAGCGGAGCTAGTTACCTGGTTTTGGCTGTCTGACCTTAGCGCAGCAGTGTTGATGGTCCGAAACAACTGATCTGATCTTAGCAAACCGGCCCTGCTGATCGGGTAGTAGCGGTTTTAGACGGGGCAACGGTTACTGATTTCCGCAAGCCAGCGCGTCCCGCAACAAGGCGTCGTCGCCGAACGCGCTGCGTCGGCCTCTCTGCGGTTCAAATTCACCGTCCAAATACGTGCCCTCATCCAGATTAAATTCCTGTCCGTAGATGTGGACACTCACCGGTTGGGGACCGCGCGCCAGGGTGCGAATTTTATGCCAATCGCCGGCGACTGGGCAGAATGACTGACGCGTTCCATAGGCGCAGTAGTTCTCTGGCACGAGCGTAGCGCTGGTGCCGTCGTAGTCGTAAGTGTGCAAGCCACCGTGCAGAATCCAACATACGCCCCAGGTGTCATGGCTATGAATGGCGCCGGTGTAGTCCATCGAGAAGACGTCGACTTGGATGTTAAAACGTCCACCTGCGTCGTTGTGCAGTAGGTAGCGCCCATAGGGCAGCCCTTTGCTGACATCTAATGCCATGACTGCGCTATCGAGTTGCGCAACTACTTCTCCAACTGACTCCATATCAAATGGCGCGGCTAGGTTTTGCACTGCTACTGAGGAGACCTTTATCAGGCGTTGAACTGCACTATCGCTGTTGTTTAAAGAACTCATCAATCACTCCAATCAAAGTTTGTAAGCGATTCTGTCCTTCGTAGTACGGGAAGCCGAAGCGCAAGATACTCTGCGACGTTCCGTCGTATAGCGTGTTTTTGATGCACTTGAGATGAATCTGGCGCTCATTGAGGAAAGCATAGAGCGGGAATGAGTCGAAGCCTTTGAAGTCGAAAGCAATCATCGCGTGCGCTGCAATTGGTGCGTCGTCGATGCCCTGCTGATGGAAGGCCCGACTGAGCTCGGGTGCCATCACCTCGCCCAGCCAAGTGCTGCGCCGGTGCACGTTCTCGGGGCCGGTCTGCGCGTATAGCGCAAGTGCTCTTTCCAGCCCTGCATATGCTGCGCAATCGTGCCCGCTGGGGATCCCAAACCCCGAGCTGTCAGCGCTTATGGACTCTCCAGACCAAAATAGGGTTGGCATGCGAGCGCGCAGCGCGTGGCTAATTCAGATATAGCCCAGTCCACGTGGCCCGTGTAGCCACTTGTGGGTGCTGGCGACCACGATGTCAGCGCAGTCGATTGGTAATGCGCGCAGGCCAAGGGACTGCGCGGCGTCGATGATAATTAGCGCCTGCGGGTATATGTCTCTGCATAGCGCCGCCATGCGCTGCATCGGGAGTTCCGCGCACCGGTCGTATAACACATGTGACAACAACACAATCTGTGGGCGAGTCTGTTCCAGTGCGTCGTGGAAGGCGGGCAGGCTGCACCCGTCGCACGGTAGATAGCTGACGGCGTAGCCCGGGTGTTGCTCGAAACCTGCCACGCCACCGTAATGCTCATGCTGGGTGGTTAGCACCCGCACCGGGCGCCGGTTGTTAGCTTCCACCACCTCTCGCAATGCGAATGTCAGCACGGCCATGGTCTGTGTGGAGGGTGTCGAGACGATGCAAGAGTGCGTTTGTGTCGGCCATAAGTCGGACGCTACAGATTGACAGCGCGCAACTGCCTCGCGCCTGCGTTGATACTGTCCCAACGGAACAGCGCCGCCTTCAGCGTCATTGAATTGCCGCATGGTATGCCGAACAGACTGTGCAATGGTGCCCAGCGTGCCCGGATTCAGGTTAAGTGGCTGCCCGGCGAATTCTCGTTGTCGGATGTTGGCCCAAAAAGGCTCATTCGTCCCAATTCCGGTCAAGTCTCAATTCCTCGCAACTCAAGTTCAGGCTTAGATCCAGGCTCAGCCTTAAGCATTGGTGGCCCCGAGTGTCGGTGCGGGTCTACCACTCGATTTTTGGTGCGACGGCGTCCACGTTGATGGCATCGCGATACTCATGAACTAGGGCTGTCGATGACATGATGACGTCGCTTAGTGGGGTGGCCTCAATGTAGCTACTAATATCGTCCGTCACGATGTCGTACTTGAGCTTTTCAGCCGGCTGTTCGCGGCGCGGGTCATAAGAGCTGTCGACGACGACCTTATATCCCAATTGCGAAGCGCAAGAAGAAATCTTCTCGGCGATCTCATTGATGGAATAACGAGTCTCCGTGACTAAGTTAACCACCCTGTGTTGGCCACTATCTGGGCGAATGGCGGCGTTTGCGGCCAGGCCGAAGATCGAATCGTCCAAGGCGATCAGGCCGGTTCGCTAGTGGCCGGAGCCGTAGACGGTGATCGGCATGCCGCGAACCACCTGCACGATGAATCGGTTTAGCACGGTACCAAAACACTGATCGTAGTCGAACCGTGTGAAAAGCTCCGGATGTGCCTTGATCTCGCGGGTTGCAGCACCGACCACCGTGGCCTGCATCGTTTCGGTCACCCGTAGGTCCACTTCCGCGCTGCCATCGCAACGAAGTTCGAGTCATTGATTTTGGTAATGTGGTAGATATCGTGCGATTCACGCGGAAAGGGCGCGGGCTGGGTTGCCGTCTTGCTATCGTAGGACGGAAAAAGTAACCCTCCGGTATGTCCACTCCACAGGCCGCATATTCACCAAAACTGCCCATCTTGATGAGATGTGCATCCGGCGTGTGGCGCCGTAAAGCCCACAGCAGGCGCATGTTGCCGATGTCGTTGTTACGCAGCGTGTCTATTGCAAACTCAGCGTTAGCCATCGAATACGGAGCCGACGCATATTGGGCGAGGTGATAAACGAGGTCCGCTTGATGCTCAGCAATAAAGAGATCGAGGGCGTCGCTGGTTACTACCTCCAGTTCTTCAAGCTGGATGTTGTCCTGCTCATAGATTCGGCGGTATGCCGCAATTCTTTGCGCAGGGGGCGAGAGCTCAAACAAGCTGTCTGCGCCCACTCGACGGACCAGCGCACGGCGTACCAAGCTATCGGCAGATAACAATCTGCGTGCGTGGATAGGTCAGCGCCAAGCGGATGCTGAGTGGCCAGCCGGTGTATCCATCACCACCTAGAACAACAATTTTCTTCGGATGGTGCATATCTTACTCGTCATCATCAGGCGCGCTTGCGGTAATAGCGGTGGCGCTGCCGTTATATATGAACACGCCATCGTGTGGAAAATTTGACGTCTCTGCGCAAAGTCTTTGATGGGCATCAAATTATCGAATCTTGGTCAAATTTAGGACCGCAGGTTCGGAGCCGTTGCCCTTGCAGATGGCTACCCGGCAGCAATGCCCGAGCGACGGCGCAAAGCACGATGCCGATATCCTCGTAGCGCTTAGCGTTCCTTGACGAAGATGGCCCACGCGGCAAGTTGTGTGTCGCTACCGTTATCTCCGCCTAGAGTGCGTAATTTGCCCTGCATGACAATCGCGTTCGCGCCTTGAGCCGCGGATTTTTCGCGCAGCGATTTGCGCATTTTCTGTTCGGAGACGGTCAATCCACCGCGTACAAAAATTGTACCGATCAGCACGTAACCATCATATGGGAACTGCTTTAGCACGCTAACTTTGCCGGTATATGCTGGCAACTGCGGCGCAGACTCAGTGCGCGTGAAGTCCGGTTGAGCGCAGCCGCCAATGCACGTCATGATGCATAGTGCCGCGAGTGTAGTGAGGCGTTTGTACAAGGCTTGTCCTGACATATCGCACGTTTCGCAACGCGTTTTATCCGACATGAGTCGGCCGAGCTGCAAGGATCTCACTTCGTCGAGTTGGTCGCAATCCCGCCAAGCTAGCAACGCGCGGCTGAGTCCATCAGGGTATGATGGCGCCAATGCGCTTGTCCCTTCCCCCAATGACCCCTACCGTTCGAGGCATGGCCCTAATGTTCTTCGGAACATTATGTTTTGCGCTAATGCAATCGCTGATTAAATTTGTTGCGGCTGACGAAGTTAATCCGATGCACCCATTCGAGATTGCGTTTTTCCGCAACCTATTTGGGGTCGTCGCGTTGTTGCCGCTACTTGTGCGTGGCGGTCGCTCGGCGTTCAAATGCGCGCGCCCGGGATTACATATGGTGCGCGCGCTGATTCAGACCGCAGGTATGCTCAGTTTTTTCATGGCCGTCACCATGATCCCATTGGCAGAAGTCACCTCACTTAGTTTCTCCGCACCGCTGTTTGCAACATTGCTGGCCGTCATTATGCTTGGCGAGCGCATTCGCTTGCGACGCATTGTCGCGTTACTCGCTGGGTTTGTTGGGGTTTTGGTGGTATTGCGCCCAGGGTTTTCTGAATTGAGTGACGGCGCGCTCCTCGCCATCGGCGCATCGTTGTGCTGGGGCGTGGCGATGACCATCATCAAAACCCTGTCACGCACCGACTCGGCATTGACCTTGACTCTGTATGCGGGTATGTATCTGGCGGTTCTGACTGCCATCCCCGCGGCATTTTATTGGACCACGCCTACCACTGAGCAGCTTATTTGGCTGCTTGGGATCGGCACTGTTGGCACGATCGGCCATCTCGCATTCGCGCAATCACTGAAGGTGGCGGAGATGTCGGCGGTGCTGCCGCTGGACTTCATGCGCTTAGTTTGGGTGAGCGCTATCGGTTTCTGGATCTTTGCCGAAACCCCGACGCTATATACGTGGGGCGGCGGTTTGTTGATTTTTGGTTCTGCGACTTATATCGCAGTACGGGAAACGCATCTTGCCCGTGCCGCGGCTAAGTCTGAGGCGCGCGCGGCTGCAAAGTGACACCGCATCCGCACGCTTCTCGCCAGACTTAAGCGCGACCCTTGCGGGCAATGAAATCGGGGAAAGCATCCTCGGCTTTAGCGCCACGCAATACATCTCGTGTGAAGTCCTGTTCGGCCTGCCATTGCGAATGCACCGTGGCATTATGCTGCTCAAGCAGCAATTTTTTGATACCTATGACCGACGCTAGATCGTTAGCGGCGATGCGTTTGGCCAGCTCCATGGTCTTGTCATAGAGCTCAGCTGCGGGCACTACATGGTTGAGAAGTCCAATGCGCAAAGCCTCATCCGCCTCGACGGTGCGTGCGCTAAACAGCAATTCTTTGGCCATCGGCCAGCCGACCTGGTTGGTCAAAGTCCAAGTGCTGTTGATACGTCCATAAGCGGCTGCCAAAAAGCGGAATCGCGTTCGCTCACAACCAACACGCATATCGAGTGACGACGCCAACACCGCTGCGCCGCCGTAGGCGAGTCCGTTCATCATGCCGATAGTGGGCTTGTCGCAAGTAGCGATTTCGAGACTACGATGGCCATATTCGACTTTGCGTTCGTCGAGCTGAGCTTGGGTCAAGTTTTGGTCGTTTTCTCGTTGCTCGTGAATGTCCCCGCCAGCGGAGAAGGCGCGCTCACCGGCGCCGGTGATAACGATGCAGCCGATGCCTGTGTCGGCATTCATCGCTTGCACCGCACTATGCAGATCGCCAGTAAGTTGCCCGTTCATCGCGTTGAGCACTTCCGGGCGATTCATTGTGATGAGGCCAACGCCATCAATTGTGTCCGTCAAGACGTGTGTGTATTTCGACATCTAAGCTCTCCGTTGTATGGCCGTGAGGCGGTACTCAATGTTTAAGTGTCGCCTGCGCAATGACTGTCATTCGCAGGACCCTTTCGTAGCATGATCAAAGCGGTCGCGAAAGCGGGCAAAGACACCGCTAAGAATGCGCCGATGTAGTCGCCGAGCCAATATCCGAGGCCAAAGATTATTGGAAATGCGATTTGTCCGGCCGTGCCGAAGGCAAGCACGCCGCCGGTCATGCGACCGACTTCGCCCGGCGGTGCTAAGCGTGCAATTTCCGACAATAGAACGCCGTGCCAGGACAGTGCTGTGGCACTGACTACTACCAACGGCGTCATGATTGCCCAGTAGCTCCAAGACTCTGAATACAAGCCCATTGCCGCGCAGCCAATGGACATTGCGATCGCGAGGTAGATGAGCAGGGTGCGTGGCGTTACCCAGACACTGCTAACCCAGCCCCAGAAAATCCGCCCGGGGGCAGCTACTAGGGTTGCAAACCCCAGCGTGGCGCCAGCCTGCGCGAGATCGTAATGCAATTCTTCCGCGAGGTAGACGACCGTGAAGTTGGTGTAAATTGCTTGCAGCCCAATAAAAGCAAAAGCGGCCATCGCGAGGTCGCGCAGGCTGGGCGTATTGAGTACCGCTAGGAAGGTCGTGCGCAAGCTCGCTATGGTTAGCGGGTGCTTGGGTTTGCGATCTTGGTCAAATTCACGCCGACATGGCTGCAGCGCTATGGCGATGGCGATGCACCCGCCGGCGAGAATTAGCCCCGCGCCGCGCCAACCATACTCGGCACTCAAATATGGCGCCGCGAAGCTCGCAACGACGATCCCGGCCGGGACACCAGTTTGCTTGATCGAGAACACCAAAGGCGCCCATCGCAGTGGCGCGTAGCGAGCTAAGATTTGCGAGCTCGCTGGCGTCGACAGCGTCGCTCCCATACTGATTGCGCCAGCCACTGCACATAAACCCGTCAGCGCCATCCAAGCCGGGGCGGTAACGGTCGCTAGCCCTGCCAAGCCAAGAGCCATCAAAACGCAGCCAACTTGCGTCATGCGTAAGGCGCCAAAGCGCGTGATAAACGCGCCGCAGCCGAGCATTACGAGGATGCCTACACATGCAAATACCCAGGTATAAAGCAGCACTAGCTCCGCGCTGAAGCCGATCTCATCGGCGACCGGTTTGAACAGCACTGGAACGCCTGCTTTAGCTGCAGTGGCGAAGGTTTGCTGGGCCAACATTGCAATGATGGCGACGATCAGTAGAGCCACTAATGGGCCTTTGTGCGAGGCCGCGCTAAACGCTTAGGCATCAACAGCGCCGCATCACTTTCGCCACCAAAATATATGGGCGGGTGCGGGCTTTGAATCGGTTTAGAGTTTTGCATGCACGGAGTTAAGGTATACAGCTCACCATCGAAGCTTGATACGTCATCGCACCAGAGGCTGCGCATAACTGCCAAATGTTCGCGCACGCGTAAAGCGCGCTGCTCCCATGGCATTTGCAATTCGGCAAACTCCTCTTTTAACCAGCCAATCCCCACGCCAAAATCAAACCGACCGCCCGACAGGAAATCAACGTCAGCCACTTGTTTAGCTGTATAGACTGGATTGCGTTGCGGCACGAGGCAGATGCTGGCTCCAAGGCGGATGCTGCGGGTGTGCGCGGCGATAAAGGCGAGCGCGGTGAATGGCTCAATTATGCCACCGCTAAAACCCGGTAGCCGGCCGTTTTCTGAATAAGGGTAACGGGAGGCATATTGCTCGAATAAAACCACATGCTCTGGTACCCAAATATTATGGAAGCCGCGTTCTTCGATGGCTTGTGCCCGTGCCGCGATAAGGTCGGGCGGTGTATGCTCGGAGAAACCGCAGAAGATGCCAAGCTCTATAGGCATTTGCTCAACCTCAAACTCAATTGTACGTTTAGTTTTGCGGTGCTAAGTACACTACGTTTGCAAATCGATTGGAAAGTCAGGAAACGAACATGTCCGAATTCCAGGTGCAGTACACACTGACTGAAGAACAGCGCCTCATCCAGGAAACCGTGCGGTCGTTCGCGCGTGAGCGAGTCGCCGAGCACGCGAGCGCGATTGATGCCGAGGCCCGCTATCCACAACATATGTTTGATGCCTTGCGTGAGTTGGGATTGTTCGCCTTACCTTTTCCCGAGCGTTACGGTGGCACCGGCAGCATGTTGTCGGCGTGTATAGCGATCGAAGAGTTGGGGCGCGTGTGCTACAACACAGCTTATCTGTTGGTTGTTCAGTGGGTGCCGTTTGGGGCAATCCTCGCCGGCGGTAACGAAGAGCAGCAGCAGCGCTTGTTGCCGGGATTGGCGAGTGGGGAGCTGCGCGGTGCGCTCTCTGTGACGGAGCCTGCAGCCGGGTCAGATGTCGCCGGTATTACCACGCGTGCGCAACGATGCGATGGTGGTTATCGTCTGACTGGGACCAAGATTTATTGCACTAACGCGGCGGTTGCCGATTTCATTGTAGTTGCCGCAAAAACTGATTCTGATGCGCGCCACAGCGGCATCAGCGTTTTCCTGGTAGATAAAGATACGCCCGGTTTCAGCATCACACGCAACGAATCAAAGCTTGGCGCGCGCGGCGTACCATCATCAGAATTGCATTTTGATGATGCCTTTGTGGCTGAAGAGAATCGCCTTGGGCCGGAAGGCGAGGGCTTCAAGTTGGTTATGGAGGCCTTCAATCAAAGTCGCCCCATTATTGGCGCTCGCGGTGTTGGCTTAGCGCAAGGTGCGCTGGACCTCGCGGTGAATTTCGTGCGCGATCGCGAGGCTTTTGGCCAGCCAGTTGCGCAGTTTCAAGGCGTGCAATGGATGCTTGCTGACATGGCGATCCAAACGGAAGCCGCACGCCATCTAGTGTACAAGTCAGCTGCGACAGTTGACGCAGGGATCAGCGGACGCGAACTTGCGCCAATCGTCGCGATGGCAAAGTGCCATGCGACGGATACCGCGATGAAGGTTGCAACTGACGCATTGCAGTTGTGGGGTTCTGCAGGGATTTCGACGGACAATCCGATTGAGCGTTATTTTCGCGACGCAAAAGTACTGCAGATTGTCGAAGGCACCAATCAAATTCAGCGCAATATCGTCGGACGCTATGTCGTGCGCTCGACAGACACCATACGCCACTCCTGATTTAGCGCGCAGCAGTGAGCAAGTTACGCATTCCGGTGTCATTTGCTGATATTGATTCGGCTTGGGTAAATGGTGTTTTTGAAGCTTGCCGGAGCTCAGCGGAGCAAGCGCCGCGTCACGCGTGTGCGCCGCTGCGCGCGGAGCCAATGGTTGCGTCCATCGCGCTTGAACGAGTTGGCGTCGGCACCGGATTCATGAGCTCGCTCACGCGCGTCTATATCGAGTCTAAAAATGATAAAATTCCATCATCTATAGTAGTGAAGTTGTGTGCACAAGATAAGCAGGCACGTGATCTTGCCACGGCTTTTAATTCCTATCGAAATGAGGTCGGCTTCTACGCCAACTACGCTCAGCTTGTGCCGGTTTTGGTGCCGCGATGTTATGCGCATGCGCTTGATGGCGACCGCTTTGTACTCGTGCTCGAAGATTTACACGAGCACCGGGCGGGTAACCAGGTCGCGGGTGCGACAGCCGCCGACGTCATCTCTTGTGTTGAAGCGATGGCAGAATTACACGGCGCTTTTTGGAACTCAGCTCCGTCAGCCATGGCGTCCATGCGGAAATCTAGCGCGGTGGCTCATGCCGGCCTTGCGGAACTGATTGAGCAAGCGCTGGCCGTGACCGAGGTGGCCGTGAGCGAAGCGCTCGCGCAGTTCTTGTGTGCTTATACACGAACACCCTTGGTGCAAGGTTTTGTTGAGCGATACGGCGTATCGCTAGTGCATACAGATTTCCGCCTCGATAACCTGTTCTTTCATGCGTCAAACGGGCAAGTGATTGTGTTGGATTGGCAAGACGTCTGCGCTGGCGCACCGGCTTTCGACTTAGCGCACTTCTTGATGAGCAATGTAAATCCCGGCTTACGTAAGCGGGTCGAATATGATGCTGTGTCGGCTTACCAGCGGCGCTTGAATGGAACATTTAACAATGCAATGTCACTTAGCGATGTTTGGGATGCGTATCGTTGCTATATGCCAATGGCGCTTTACATCCCAGCTTTGATTGCTGTTCGCGCACAGTCCACTGACACCGGGGCTGAACTTGGACGCACAGTAATGCACCGTGCCGTTGCTGCACTGGAGTTCCACCTAGACGCAATAGTTCAGCTCAACGAGCACGTGCATTGATGCCGGGTAGTTGACTGCTGTGAGCGTGCATGAGCGTAGATAACGCGCTTGTGTATCACACGAATCTAGGCGCTAAGTCACTGCTTCTGCGCATGTGTTGGCGCCCGCGTAGCCCCGTCGCGAGGTCCGCGGCGCTCCAACCAAGATGGCCATGGCGCAAGATGCCATGGCGCACAATCGCTGCGTCAGAAAAAGGCCGGATATTTTCCATGTTGAACCAGATGCGCATGAGTAATCGCGCCTGCGCGTCGCTAGCTGATGGTTGATGCGGCGCGCGCCCATGCAGTGTTGTGTAGTTATTTGCAAACTGCACGTCGCCTGGGCGAAACGCAAACTCAAAACAATTCTCGTGGGTGAGGGCGTCAATGAAATCGAGCATTTCCGTATCCTGTGCGCTCAATCCACCGGAACTGCGTTGCGCCGCTTTGCGAATCCAATTGCGGTTGTAACGGCACGAGACTGTAGCGTCGTTAACGCTAAAAAACGGAACTTTATATCCGGTGGTCGGCAGTTCGTTGCTGCCATGTTCGTTTTGGCGATCCCACTCGAAACCTTCGTACAACCGAGCTAAATAGTGCGGCGCTTGCTCAAGTAGTTGGTTATGCAGTGTCATCGAACTTGATAGGCGGCTCGGCGGGGAATCTTGCGCTTGATTGACACACAGCAAGGACACGCAATCGGCCAAGTCCACATGTAACGATACTGGACCGGGATCCCCAACTCCGCGCGTACCTTGGTTGGGTCTGAGTCGGCCTTCAGTGACATAGTGAATCAAACTGGCATCGCTGTTTTGCGTCAGTCCAAGGCCTAGATGAGCGCAAAACCCCCAATACATTCGTTCGATGTCTGCGCGCTCTATCCCCACGACTGGGAAGTTGTGTAGCAAAGAGAAGCCGTGACCATTGCGAAGGCTGCCCTTGATACGCTCGAATACCTCGCCACATGCGTCCAGAGCGAAGTTCTCAGCGCAAATTTCGTGCAATGGAATCTCGAGGGTATTGCTCGATTCAAGCGCTTGCAGCAGGTTGTCAACGTGCTGATCCTGCAGGCTCAATTGCCAGGATGTGTCAGCGGATAAGGTCGATCGAGTCCAAGCGCTGCGATCGGTGATGAGATCGCGGTGTATGACCGGCATTAGGTTTCTCTCAGATCTAAATTTGGTGGTTTCGTTTGCTTAGAAACTAGCGCGACTGAGCGGCTGGCGTCCAGCGTGAGATTGGTCTTGGACGCAGTGCAAGATTGAACTGCCATGTCCATACCCTACAATAGGGCGCAGTTGTCATTCGCTAAGCGAGCTCTCAGATGTCTCTTGTAACCCGTGCACTGCACAGTCATTTTGGTTTAGAGGTTCTCAATGTTGATCTGGCGCAGTCTTGTACCGAGCAAATCGATGAAATTTATGCGCTATGGCAGCGTGAACCGCTGTTGTTAATTCGTCGCCAATGCATCGCTGAACGCGAGTTGGTGCAATACAGTCGGCGTTTTGGTGAGTTGGATATTTTGGTTCGCGACGATCTGCTGTCGACCCAGCACCCTGAGGTCATATATGTGACCAACCTTAAGCGCGAGGATGGCACTGCGTTAGGTGGGCTCGGAAGTTACGAACTCAATTGGCATCATGACCAGATCTATCGACAGCGCCCCCCAACCGGGTCAATATTTCTTGCGGTGGAAGTGCCTGAAGGCCAAGCGCAAACGTCTTGGTGCTCGACGTCACACACATTTGCAGCCTTATCCGAAGAGTTACGTGAGCAGCTGGTGGAGCTACGTGGCGTGTCCAAGTACGGATTGCGTGCGGACGTAGGGTTTCAGCGCGACCTTAAAGATGCGGACGCAGTTAAAGCCATGCATGAGCGCACGCCTCCAGCTACCCACCCTATGGTGCTGAAAGATCCAAGCAGCGGGCGCGCGTCATTGTATGTCGATCCGAAAAAAATTATGGGGGTCGAAGGTCTTGACAAATCTGACGCGGATGCCTTGCTGGCGACCTTGCTGCCGCAGCTAGTGGATGAGCGCTTCGTCTATTCGCACGCATGGCGCCCGGGTGATTTAGTGATGTGGGACAACGCACGTCTTATGCATCGTCGAGACGCTTTTGATGCGACTTTGCCGCGGCTGGCGAAACGTACCACTATACATATGAACCCTGAACATTTTGCGGTGCCGTAGTAAGCAATATCGCCTGCGCCCATCCGGATCTTGGCAATGATTAAATCTTGGTCGCCGAGATTTGGATTCGCACTGCTTAAGCGCGCATTGCGGCGCGCGTACAAGCATGTCTGAGTGATCGCTTACCCGACCCCTGCAGTGACCACGCAGACATGTCGGCCTCGAGTGTGCTGCTGCGCTTTTTCGCTGATGACTAACTAGGTCGCGTCTGCGGGAATCAGGCAAGCTGAAAGCTGCTCTCGTAGTGCTTCCGGCATAGCGGTTGAGCGCCTGGTTTTTGGGTCGAAAAATACTTCTATCAACTCATAAGTAGCGTGCACTTCTTGGGTGTCCACATGCACCATGCGCAATGAGAAAGTTAAACTCTTACCACCGAGGCGACTGATGCCTCCGTCGATGCGTACTAAGTCTCCAGCGCTCAGTTCTTGGACAAAATTTGTGGTCGCTTGCGCACTGACGGTATGGATGCCGTAGTCGCGCTCCATTGCTTGCAAACTGACCCCGGTTGCGGCGTATAGATGGAACACAGCGTCGTCAAAAAAATGTGCGTACCAGCGTACGTTCATATGCCCGAACTGATCGTGGTGCCACGGGTGAATGACGCCACGGGAAACTTCTTGCCAGCCTGCATTCATAGATCTTGCCTCAATTGTTTTACGGGGTAACTGGTGCGACGAACATGCTCAATGTGCATCGTTCCTAATTTTTTTCATCACTTGGCGCGATGGCAACAGTGCTCGCTTTAGGGCTGCGACGCGCTCGGCTGTAGTGAAGCTACAATGTCGATAAAGCCATGTGTACGTGGATGGCACTAGGTTTGTCGGCGGCACAAAATTTGGGTCGCTCGACGCAATCGACTGGACAATTGTTGTGGCCCATTGGCGATTCTCTGGCCATATGACACGCGCCAGTTCGAAGCGTGACCTTGATTTCTCTGCACGTCGCGACGGGGTCATCAGCCCAGCTTCCTTCATTATGTCTTGTGTTCTGGTTACGAGCTCTAAACGGGTGGCGCGATTTTGCGTTAAGTCGCGCCTGGATATGGTGTTGTTAGACCAATCGCGGTAGAACGCGCCGGCGCATGGTGTGTGCAAAAACTGTTTGCCGGCACGCAGCAGCCGCAGATGTAACTCATTGTCTTGGCTGCGTTGCTGCGTCTCCATCCAGCCACCGACATCCGTCAATGCTGAGCGTCGCCACAATAGGCCGCCGGTTTGTGGGATGCGCCACGCGGCCATCAGCGCCCAAGGGGCCTCGGGTGTCGGGATATCCAACTGCGTAAACGAAGGCGGCTGGGTACGCTCTGAGTGCAGTTTCACGGGCCCGAACAGTACGTCGGCGCCATCCGATATGTTTGTTTTGTTCTCTAATACGGCGCATTGAAGTTGTGACGAAAATTTGGTCGGAGCCAGATAATCGTCCGCATCAAGATATTGCAGCCAATCACCCTGCGCCATTTGCAATAGTTGGTTGCGCGCTACATTCGCGCCCTTGTTTGCCTGTTTATGTATTCGAATCTGCGGCGCAAATGCACTCAATACAGCGTGGCTTTCATCGGTAGAGCCATCATCAACGACGATCACTTCAAGTGGCTTGTAGGTTTGCGCCAATGCGCTCGCAAGCGCCTGCGCAATGTGCTCTTGGGCATTGAAACACGGAATAAGACTGCTGACTTTCGGCGCTGTCACGACATCTACTTCAATTGGTGCGAGCGGGTGTTAAGTACTAAGCATGAACCAGGTGCCGCTATGGCGCCATTGGCTTGACCTGTTGTGCACCATGTCAGGGTGCGCCTGCAGTGATGTGCGCACCAATTTGGGTCGACTGCTGGTCCACTGCTCACGGCCCAGCTAAGTGGTGGTTGGCGCGCTTGTTGCTTGGAACACCAACATCTGTTCGGACAGGTAGGCGCAGCAACCGCGTGCATGCTCGCAACTTGCCACCTTCGCGCGAGCTGCGCGCCGTTGGCTAGATGACAAGCGTATGGTCATTGACCTAGTTGGCGCCGAGAATTTGGTCCTTGACCGTGCTGATGGCGTGCGTTATCTGGACAGCTTCCAGGTGTTTTTCTATGTCGATACACTCGATGCAATTGATCAGGTCGATGACGGCTTCTTGTACAGGGTCGAGACCTCGGTTAAACGCCTCGAATACCTCGAGTGGATAGTAAATCAGGCGCACGCTTGAGCAGCGCCTCGGTGCATTCGTGGTACCGCTGGAGCGATGCTTTTAGTGGCTTGGGTTTCGCAGCCATTTCATTATGTGCACGGCCACACCGACGGTTTCGTCACGCTGATTGCTTGCATGTAGTTTGGCACGTGTGCGTCGACGCTCGTCGTCAATTTCTTCGATTGTGTAAGTGACGGTGATGGTATCGCCGATAAACACTGGCCCAACAAAGCGCACGCGGTCGTAACCAATTGACATTGGCGTCACGCCTGGCGTGCTCTCAATGATCCGCCCAGCGAGCTGCGCTGATGCGGTTGACATGAAGCCGACTAACAGCGCGCCGTGCGCGACCCGTTGACCGTACTGGGATGACTGCATGAACTGTTCGTCAATGTGCGGCGGCGCGAAATCCCCGGTTAGGCCGGCGAAACCGTAAATGTCCGACTCGCCGACAGTCTTGGTAAAGCGTGTTTGTTGACCAACAGTTACCGGAATATTTTCCATTGTGTTCTCCGTGCGCGTGGCGCATAGGAAGTTTTGAATTGAGCGCAGTGTACGTGTACTTAACTGGCGGACGCGGGTGTGTTTTCGGACAACGCAGTTGCATCAAAGGTAGCGCTGCGCTGGCGGACACCGCGACGCGGGCCGTTTAGTGCCTTGTTGGCAAAGTCCGAGTCGAGCGGCCGAGCATTCGGATGGTTTAACCAAAGACGCAACAATAAGCGCTTACGTTCGGGCTCGGCATAGTCTGCGTAATTTGTGCGCGAGTGCAAGATCACATAATTGTTAAGCCACTGGATGTCGCCGGGGCGGAAATCCATGGATAGTTCAATGTCTTCACGCACTGCCGCCTCGCCGACAAAGTCGACTGCTCGCTGTTCCAGCGTGCTCAGCGGCGCGCCCGCTTTCACCGCGCCCGCTTCGATCGCTTTCTGATTGAAACGACAGGCAATATAGCCTTGATGCCAGCTAAACGTTGGCACTCGATGAGTCACCTCATTCGGGTGCCCGGTTGGACCTTTACCATCAAGTTCAAAGTGAAAGCCGCGGTGCAGCGCTGGCACAAGCTCTGGCGCGTTTTGTAGCGCCTCATTGTAAATCGTCATGGCGCTTCGGATGGTGCTGGTCCCGCCGCTCTTCGCTGCGCGTACGCACATCAATCCAACCACATCGGTGATGTCGCAGTGTGGCCGTAGCTCGGCCGATGTCATGCTGCCGCGATGTTCACTCAGGCGGTAATCGAATCCCATATCGGCGATGTTCTGCATCAGCTCGCCTTTGATGTTTTGCGACTCCGCCGTGCCAATATGTGTGCCGATGCCCCAGTAGATGCGCTGCAGGTCGTCTTGCGTGTAGCGCTCAACGGGAAAGCCCCGCATTAATACGAAGCCGCGCCCGAACTCCAATTCCTGCAGCATCTGTTGCAGGAATTGACTAAACAGTGGAATCGGGAATTGCGCGGAGGTGACCTCCTGCTCGCCCAAACCGAGTTGCTTGGAGTGCGCTAAGGCTTGGTCCAATTCGGCGATATGTTCGTCGCGCAGGTGCCAGATCCAACTGTCGTCGTTCGCGAGATCGCGGCCGTACCAAGCGCACGGCAAATTGACAGGTACGGGATGTTCTGGAGTGCCGCCTAAGTTGCGTAGGTCGTCAAGCATGCTGGATAGCCCTTGTGAACAAATCGCCTTATGCTAGCTCCCCGGCTCACTTAGCAGCAACAAGTGGTCGTCGTCTTTTTGGAATGATTGGGGAGATACACGCGTGACCAGTGCGACAGCTAAGCTCAGAGAATTGTTGAAGGATGGCGGCTTTATCTATATGCCTGCGGTTTATGACGCACTCAGTGGGCGGCTAGTGCAATCACTGGGCTTGCCAGCTGCCTATGTTGGCGGCTACGTCACTGGCGGTTCGCGCGCGGTGAGTGAGCCGCTACTGACACTTACCGAACAAGTCGAAACTGCCGAAGCAGTGGCAAGTGCCATCCGCTTGCCGGTGGTTGCTGATGCTGGTGCCGGCTTCGGTGAGCCCTTGCATGTGACCCGCACGGTGCGCGAGTTTATCCGCGCTGGTGTGGCGGGCGTGCATATTGAAGATCAGCTGTACCCGAAGCGCGCTCACTACCATAAGTATGTTGCACACGCGATCCCGGCGGTTGAATTAGTCGATAAAATTCGCTGGGCGTGTAAGACGCGCGATGAATTGGACGCGGACTTCGTCGTTATCGCGCGTACCGATACATTGCGTTTTGAAGGACGCGCGGAGGCCGTACGGCGAATCAACATGTGCGCTGAGGTTGGAGCGGATATGGGTTTGTTGTTCCCGATGAACGATGAGGATGCGGCACGCGCACCGCGCGAATGTGATGTGCCATTGGTCTACGTGCAAAGCCGCGGCAACCGTGAAGGGCGCCCGCTATATTCAATGCGCCAACTCCAAGACATGGGCTATGCCGCTTGTATCGACGCGCAGTTGGTGCTGCTAGCTAGCTTGCACCATGCACGCCTCGCGCTGGAGGAAGTTCGTGACACCGGCGAGTACACCGGGCTCAATTTTGATCAGATGGTTGCCAATCGTCAGTCAGTGGAAGACCTCATTGGGCTCGATGCATTTTACGAAATCGAGGAGCAAACGGTTGAAGACGAGAAGTGGGGGCGACGTTAGCCGCAGCAACTAACTAGGTGTCGCTTGGCAGCAGGTTAAAGGCGATGCTGATTCGCCGACCTGGCCGCTGGAATTTCAGCACGCGATGGTAAGCATAAGCGGGGAACAGCACGAGTAGTCCGGGCTCTGGCCGAATGACCATGGTGTCTGACTCGACCGCGTTGTCGGAATAGCTGTGAAAGCGGCAAAATTCGAGGCATCCGTCGAGGTCGGCCGGGTTCGTGGTACGCACGAACTCTGGTAGCTCGACATAGTAAACCCCGCTGATCCACGCATGCTGGTGAAAATGGTGCTCCGCATCAGCGTAGCGCTCGAGCCGAGTCCCCCAGGCTTCAGCGGTAAAGTTTGGTGGCTGGTTGGATAAAAACACGTGACTATCAGCATTTGGTAAATTGTTAAGATAGTGGCTCACGGCATCGCTAACGACGCCCGCAAGCGCGCGTGCAGCGGGCTCCGGTTGGTCGAAGATATTGAGTGTCTGGCTGGGATCGTGTGGGCGTCCTGGATAGCGCATCACGAGCTTCGCCAATTCTGCATTGAAGTTCTTGAGGTCGCGGTAGGGCGCTGGCGCGCGGATTTCCGCGGACCACACGAAACGCTCAAAGTCGGCCAGTCCAGTGCCTTCCGCGCGCCTTCCGAGTCCATTCAACGCTGATACTTTCAAGGTCAGAGCGCGCACAGAGCGCGGATTACTTCTAAGTAGTGCATCACATACGCGTAGCGCATCAGCAAAACGGTCCTGGGCCAAATACGCTAGGGCTAGATAGAACCCAGCAACTTCATCGCCATGATTATCAAACGCGCGCTCACCGTGGCTGATCGCCGCATCTTTATCGCCTTGTATACGCGCCACCCAGCATAGCTGCGCATGCGCCGCGAAACAGTTGGGGTCCAGCTGTATGGCACGTCGTAGATAAGCAGTCGCTTCATCTGTCGCGCCGCAATTCACCAACATTTCGCCAAAGCGCGCGGCAATGTTCGCGACTGCGGGCATCAGCTCGAGCGCACGTGCATAGGCCGCGTGAGCATCGATCAAACGTTCAGCGCTGCCCAACGCAAATGCCAATTCTGTCCATGACGGTGCCGAACCTGGATCTAGCTCTACGGCGCGTTTGAGCGCGCTGACTGCACGGTGAAACTGCTGGCGCTCGATAAGCTCGACGCCGATGGCATAACACTGCTGGGCTTGGCCGGGCAGGCTGTCTTTTGGCAGGCTCAAAAGATGTTGCCCGAGCTGCTGTGATCTTGGCGCCTTTTTTCGACGGTTCTTGCGCGATCCCATAGCCATGAACGCTTACCACTCCAACACGGATTGTGGCGCTCAGTTTAACCGAATCACGAAGGCTATCTTTAGCGCCGGCAAAATCTCTACCTGATAGCTCGATGCTGCTCATGGCATGGCTCTGCGGTTTGGGGCCGCGCTGCTTAAGCCTGGCGCGTGGGCCGCCCGCGAGTGTGTTTAAGTTTCCGAAAGATCCACTTGTCAAAATAAGTTTGACAAGTAGAATGCACCGCCATTGTCTTCTTGGTCATTGCCCTTATGAACTGTATCGCCAAGTTGGTTGACATTTTCGGCTCGCAAGCCGCCGTAGGACGCGCGTTCCAAGTTGACCGAGCGGTGGTAAATCACTGGGTCAAAGTAGGCTACATTCCTGCGCGCTGGGCGAGCGAGGTCGAGCGTGTGACGAACGGCCAGATCGCCGCAGTTGACGTAGTCGATGACGCCAGCGCGAAGAAACCAGTCAAGGTCAAATCACGGCCCGAAGACACACCATTTGGCTTTCAAACAGAGTTGGAATCAATGAGTAAGTTCGCGGTGTCGAAGCGCATCCAGTCATTTCACCCTCCGCAGCGCACGCTGATGGGGCCAGGACCTACGGAAATTCATCCGCGCGTCTTGACCACTATGAGTCAGCCCGCTATTGGCTATCTTGACCCGGCCTTCGTCGAAATGATGGAAGAGTTGAAGGAGTTGCTGCGGTATACCTTCCAAACCAGCAATGATTTGACTTTTCCGCTGTCCGGCCCTGGTTCTGTAGGCATGGAATTTTGCTTCGTCAATCTAGTGGCCCCAGGCGACAAGGTCATCGTGTGCGTCAACGGCGTTTTCGGTCAGCGCATGGTGGAGAACGTCCTGCGCACCGGTGGTGAAGCGGTGGTTCTCGATCACGAATGGGGTACGCCTATTGACCTGCAACGGGTCGAAGAAGCACTGCAACAACACCCTGACACCAAACTGGTCTCGGTTGTGCACGCAGAGACCTCGACTGGTTGTGCGAGTGATGTTGAGGCGATCGCAAAGCTCGCTCACGCGCACGACGCATTGGTACTTGTGGATGCGGTTACCTCGCTTGCTGGTACACCGGTCAAAGTCGACGAGTGGGAAATCGATGCAATCTACAGCGCCAGCCAAAAGTGCTTGTCGTGTACACCTGGATTGTCACCGGTGTCGTTTTCAGCGCGCGCGATCGAGCGTGTAAGAAATCGCCAAGACCGGATCCGAAGCTGGTTTATGGACATGAATCTGTTGCTTGGCTATTGGGGCGATTCGACACGTACATACCATCACACCGCGCCGGTGAACTCATTGCTTGGTTTGCATGAAGCGCTGATTTTGGTCATGGATGAAGGGCTAGAGAATTCTTGGGCTCGGCATCAGCGCCATCACGTTGCCTTGAAGGCTGGCTTAGAAGCTATGGGGCTCGAATTCCTGGTCGAGCAGGCGCACCAATTGCCGCAAATGAATGCAGTGCGCTGCGCTGCTGGTGTGGATGAGGCACAAGTACGGCAACGCTTATTGTCCGAATTTAGTTTGGAAATTGGCGCAGGCCTGGGGCCGCTACAAGGTAAAATTTGGCGCTTCGGGCTGATGGGGCATTCGTGTCGTCCGGACAACGTGATGTTGTGTTTGTCAGCCCTAGGCTCGGTGTTAGACGACATGGGCTATCCAGTTCATGTTGGTGACGCTGAAGCTGCTGCGCACGGTGCTTATGCGCGCATGCATGCTGACGATGCGGCACGTAAGAAACGCGCAGCCTAAAAAGCCTATAGACACGCGGGTGGGCCGAACGCCGCCCGCCCGCGTGCTACCTACGCGTTGTGTTGCTGACGTTCTGTCGCTCGAGGACTTGTACTTAGGACTACTCGTTAAAGCACGGTCCCAGGAGCACGGAACACTAACTGCTGAATCCAGATGTCGGCATCGTCTTGGCTCTGCAACCACGCCAGTAAGGATGCGTACGCTGGCGCATCACTTCGTTCATCCGGCATCCGCACGATGGCGCTTAACGACTCGCAAAGCGAGCTTACATCCACGGCACTGGCGCGAGTTAAGCCATGCGGCTGGAACCATCTGATGCGCTCCGCAAGCAGCGCGCGCAGCGCTGGTACTTGTACTTGCGCAACATAGACTGAATTCGCATTTAGCGGCTGGTTTGGTTTGGTGTGGGCAGTGAACTGCCAATAGTTACCAGCGGCGCTGTCAATCAGCTGCCCAGCGGAAAGCGGAATAGCCGCGGCCTTGGTCAAGCTAGCCGGCCACAGGGCACACGCACAGGGCACATGACGTACACAAGCTGACCACGAATCACATACGGTCCCCGGCGACACGTACCATGCGTTTGCCGCGATTGTCGCCGGCCAATAGTCCGATCAATGCAGCCGGGGGATGCTCTAGGGCATCGATTATGTCCTCCACAACAATTATCTGTTGCTCGGCTACCCAACGGCTAAGGTCCTGTTCAGCCCGACTCGCTTGGTCAGCAAAATCCATCACGATGAATCCCTGCATGCGTAGCCGTTTGACCACGACTAGTCCCGGCAAGTTACGCGGGCCGCTCGGGCTTGTTTTGTTGTACTGGCTCACCGCGCCACAACAGACCACGCGGGCGTACATGTTCATCAGGAATAGGGCGCTCTCTAGGACCTGCCCGCCAACGTTGTCGAAATAGATGTCGATACCGTCTGGACAAGCAGCGCGCAGCTCACGAAAGAAATTGGGCGAGCGGTAGTCGATGCAAGCGTCGAATCCTAAGACCTTGACGACCCAGTTACATTTTTCCTGGCCGCCAGCAATACCCACCGCAAGGCAGCCCTTGAGCTTGGCAATTTGACCGACATACATACGGACTGAAGCGGCTGGTGCTGATACGACCACGGTTTCCGCAGTGGCAGGCTGGCCGATGTCTAAGAGGCAGTGATAGGCCGTCGTGCCTGCGATGTCTTGGATTGAAAGCAGGTGCGACAATGTTTTAGGTCTGGGCACCGGGCTCAGGTCCGCACCCGTGACAACACTGTAATCAGCCCACCCGGACTCGGTGAGAACGATGTCGCCGCCAGCAACATGACCGACACGGCTGTTTACTACCTCGGCAATCGCGTAGGTGTGCATCACGTCGCCAACGTTGACGGCTGCGCTATAGGTGGTGCCGTGCATCCACGCTCGATTGGCGGCATCAATGAATAGCACAATATTGCGCACCAATTCTTCGCCAGCATAAGGTCCGGAACAACATCGGTGCTCAAACTAAAATGTGACGCATTGAGGTCGCCGCGCGGCAGTTCATTCAATACTATCTGACGGGTATGGAGCATAGTGTTGCTTATCGAATGTTATGTGGCGTGAATGCGTCGCGGCACCTTATCGCGGCAGTGGCTCTTGCAGCGCGAAAATATATTAGTTCGTTTCTGTGCTTGAACTCAGAAATTGCGGCGTTGCCTCGGCCTGCTGAAACCACTTAGCCAACAGTGGGTACATGCTTGGCCAATCGAATTCACCAATTGAATAACGCAGTCGCCACAATCCTATCATCAGGCAACTCATCACGTAGTTGGTTGGCGCAGTCAATAGTTCCGGGTGCGCCTCGAAAAATGCCATGCACCGATGCGCGCGCGCCTGCTCTTGCCCAAGGATGCCAGGGGACTGTTCCGTCGGCGCTCGCCGAGCCTCTCGAATCCATACCGCAACACCGTCCAGAAACCCGGTCACTACACCTTCGAACGAGCGTTGCGTAAGCGTACGCAAAACCGGCGCAAACGCGGGCCCATCGTGCAGCGTGTCAAGGTATTCACAGATCAAACGCGTCTCAGATAAGGCTGTGCCGTCGTCAAGAACCAGAGTTGGAATTTTACCAGTGGGGTTAAATTCGTGCACTGGCGAGCCTGGTGTGCGCGTTGCCACGAATTCGATCTCGATTTGCTCTGCGAGTCCGCACACAGCTATTTGTGTGCGGACTACGCGTACGTAAGGCGATACTGGGCCGGATAATAATCTCACGATGTTCTTCACCAATGGCTTTGTTCGAGCGTCGCACGCGCAGTGCTAGCCGTATATTGACTGGGGTTTGCTGAATTTCTGACAGCGCCTGCATAGTATTTTGTCCACGCCGCTGTTGGCGCGCGCCGCGATTTTATCAACCGCTATTCGTACAAACCGCGTGTTGCGAAAGTCATACATCTTAAACCACTTGCGCGGCGCAATTGCTACTTGTGGCACGCGCCGCGATCATCAGTCGACGCGCTGCACGGTGAGCTCCTGTGCGCAGATCCCTAGTGCTTCCAAGTTCTGCTGCAGACGCTTTAGCGCGCGGATGTTTGCAGTTGTTCCGCGGGCGGCGGATTCGACCCAAGGGCTAGTGTCTCGCGCAGGACTGAAGTTAGCGCCAGCTGGATGCGTTGCTCTGCACGTGCGAGCTCAGAGCGCACTGAGCGGTGGTAGAGCCTGGGCGCGCAGATACGCCACGAAACGCTTCCCGACATCGTCAGAGCTTCGCGTTCGGTCGTGAGCAAGTGGATTTCGTCAAGCGTGGTTTCGCGAATCCGACGCGTGTCCACGGGCACAATTTTCTCCACCAGCGGGATACGGAAAATCACTCGAGCGCAGTTTCGTGCGGCTTCAGCACAATAGTTGCTTAAGCGATGACAAGTGCGATCACCAAAATGATGCTCGTGATAGCTAACCAGTGCTGCTTTTATGCGCGCTCTCAGGCGCTTCTCCAGGCGCACTTGCGATGTTACAAACTTCGACCAATAAGCTGACAACGTCGGCTGTGATTCGTGCTCGATGGGGGCTGGCACGGCATCGCCGTTGCGGCGCAATGTGAATACATATTGCTGTAGTCGCGTATCGGGATCACGCCGGCGCATCACCGCTTACAGATAGGCGCCACATGGCGCGCCGCTGGCCGTGATAATCATTAAGCGCATAGTGCTGAGTGCAGCGATTATCCCAGACCGCTAGGGTTTTTGGCTGCCAGCGATACCTGCAGGTGAACTCTGGACGCGTAGCATGTGCATATAGAAACGCCAGTAGGCCGCTGCTTTCGGCGCTGGTCATGTGCTCGAAGCGCTCAGTGTGAAGCCGGTTCACGTAGAGCGCCTCTCGTGCCGTCTCCGGGTGGCGCCGCACCACTGGGTGGGTCGCGGTGAGAGGGGCAGGGACGTGTTTGAGTTGAACGCTTTGGTAGTGGTTGCCGCCGGCGCGACCTCCACCGCTGCGAACGGCTGTGCTACTGAGCGCACGCAGTGGCTTCAGCATTGCGCGCATGCCTGCGGATAGGGACGCATGTGCCGCATACATGTTGGCAAACAGAGTATCCCCACCAACTGTGGGTACTTCGAGCGCATACAGGACCGTCGCTTTCGGAGGGCACGCGCAATACGTAGTGTCGGAATGCCAGCCAGCGCCGAAGTTCTTTTGTTCATCTGGCTCTTTGATAATCGAAACAACATGTGGTGCGTGCGCCAGCCCTTCGATGAAAGGGTATATGTCAAGTGCGCCAAACTGGCTGCCGACACGGCTTAGCTCGTTTGCACTAAGCGTTTGCTCGGGAAAGAACAGTACTAGATACCTGAGAAATGCAGCGTCGATACGCGCGCGCTGCGCCGGCGTTGCATGGAGTAATTCCACGCCGGTAATTTCAGCGCCGAGCGCACCTGCAAGGGGTGTGATGTTCATGCCGCAGCTTTGTTCTTTGTTAATGAATCGATAGCCGTTTAGTCCCCCGGCCAAGTTCGAGGAGAACCATACGGCTGCCAAGGCTAACGCGGCGCGCAGTGTAAATGCTAGCGCTCAGATTTGTCTTGCACGAGCGTTTGGCATCGCGCTAAACGTGCCCCGAGTTTAGAACAAAGTGGCGCAATTGCCACGGCCTTGATACCATGCTAGACACATGAACGCGAACTCAAAAAAACTCGACCGCTTTGGTACTGATGCACCTGCTTCGCAGGCGGCATTCTATTTTATGTACTGACTCGGCGAGCTTTACCGTGTTCGGGAGGCTTGCTTCGGCTGCCTCCCGAGTCAACCTCGATGGTAGCCCACCATTTCTAAGAGGTTGTTCAAAATGTTAACTCCAGCAGATCTAAAAAGCGCACTGCCATTGCCTGCAAAAGCAGCGCAAACAGTGTTTCAAGCGCGAGATGATATCCGCTCAATTTTTGCGCGTAGAGATCATCGCTTGCTTGTCATCGTTGGCCCGTGTTCGATTCATGATCCGAGTGCGGCACTCGAGTACGGCGAACGATTGGCACAATTGAGGTCTGAGCTGGGTGAACACTTGTTACTGGTGATGCGCACCTATTTTGAAAAACCCCGGTCCACTGTCGGCTGGCGTGGACTTATCGATGATCCGGAACTGGACGGCAGTTGCGACATTAATGCAGGTATACGTAGCGCACGCGAGTTACTGCTAAGGCTCAACGAAATTGGAGTGCCGTGCGCTACAGAGTCGCTCGATCCGCTATTGGTGGGTTACACAGATGACTTGGTTGCTTGGACCGCGCTAGGCGCGCGCACAGCGGAGTCGCAGATTCACCGTGCTATGGCGAGCAACTTGCCAATGCCAGTGGGCATAAAAAACGCTACCAGTGGTGATGTCGACATAGCCCTGGATGCCATCGAGACGGCTCGTAGCGCGCAGGCAGTTCTCGGCACCGACGAGCACGGGAGAATCGCGGTGAGACGTTCGCCAGGCAATCAATCGGCGCACGTCGTGTTGCGCGGTGGTAAGTCAGGGCCGAATTTTCATGCTAGCGCGGTGCATGAGACGCAAGCGAAGTTGAGCGCCCGCGCGCTTGCGCAAAATATTATCGTGGATTGCAGTCATGCCAATTCAAATAAACAGGCACAGCGCCAGCTTGCAGTGTTACACGACATCGCAAGTCAAATTGGCGAGGGGAATTCATCCATCGTTGGGGTCATGATTGAAAGTCACCTATTTTCCGGTCGGCAAGACCTGAGTAATGATCCGAGCGCGATACGTTATGGCGTGTCCATCACTGATGAATGCCTTGGCTGGGATACAAGCGCATCAGCGTTGCGCCAATTGCACGAACAAGTTGCATCCATGCTTGTTCAGCGACAAGGTGCAGCGTCAGTGGACAAATCGGCGCAGGTCGCTTAAGGCACATTTATGAATGCTTGCGATGTTTGATGATATGGCTGGCTCGACCGTCTATGAGCATGCGTTCACTTGCCCTTATTGCTGGGAGACGATAACCATGTTGCTTGATATGTCAGCCGCGGCGCAGTGTTACATCGAAGATTGCGAGGTATGTTGCAATCCGATTGAGCTTGAATTTAGCGTAGCCGATGATGCCTTGATTGGCTTCGATGCGCGTAGTTCGTAACTGCGCGTAGGCTTACCGGCTACGGGTACGAGCGCATTACGGCCAAAATTGATTGCGCTCGCAGCTGCTACAGCTTGACTTAGCGAAGAGTGCCGAGCCAGCGGCGATGTTCGGTGCGCAAGCAGCGATCCATAACTACGTTGATGCCGGTGCTGCGTGCCTTAGTAGTGGCGCACTCGTGTACAACTCCTAACTGCAACCACAAGTGCTGCGCGCCAATGGACTGTGCCGCAGTCACGATTTTAGGCACCGCTGCGGATTCCCTGAATACGTTGACCATGTCTATCTGGTGCGGGATGGCTGCCAGTTCGGGATAGCATGTAAGCCCCAATATGCATCTTTGGCCGGGGTTTACCGGAATGATCGTGTAGCCGTGCGCAAGCATGTAAGCGGCGACGGAATGGCTGGGACGGGCCGGGTTGGCCGACATGCCGACTACTGCGATGCGCGTCGATTTCAGCGCTTGCTGGATGTCGATGTCCGACTCACTTAACTGCTTTGGCAAGGTTTTTTTTCCCTCCGGGATAGCATATTTGCAGGCGCTGCATAGGATCCCTGGCGGAGGCACGCTAGCGAGCATAGCCGTATTCACAGCGTCGCTCTATCGACTCGCGACGAGCGATGGAATCTCAGCATCGATTCTAAGATAATGATTTTTCGCTGCTCGAAGATCCAAACTGTAGTTCTTGTCAGGGATCCACGCAAACTAGTAAGTGCAAGGGACGGCGAGTCGCGCTTGTCGCACACTTGAACACTGAATCAAGCTACCTTGTCGTCGCGCGCGGCTGTGCATTGGCCACGCCGTGCAATTGTACTGAGTATCTGCCCTGTTTTGTTTTCGGAGAATACCTAATGACCGGAGTTTTAGACGGCACACGAGTGCTGGATTTTGGCCGCCATATTGCCGGGCCATTTTGCGCAACCATGTTGGCGGATATGGGCGCAGAGGTCATTCGCATCGAGAAATTGTCTGGCAGCGAAGACCGCTATACCGCGCCGGTGAGCGATGCCGGTCATGGTGCAACATTCTTACAGATGGGGCGCAACAAGCTCGGTTTGACGCTCAATCCAATGAAGCCCGAGGCCAAACCTGTACTGGAGCGCCTAGTGCGCAGTGCCGATGTAGTCATCGCAAATTTGCCTATGCCGACACTCGGCGCAATGGGCATCGACTATGCAAGTCTGACGGCAATTAGACCCGACATTATCCTGACCCATATTTCAGCGTTTGGAGCAGACGGTCCATACCGCGATCGGGTTGGCTTTGACATGATCGCGCAAGCGATGAGCGGGTCAATGCATCTGAGTGGGCGAGAGGGTGATCCGACCCGCTGTCAGGTCCCGTTCATCGACTATGGCACGGCGCTTTTTGGTGCGTTCGGCACCATGGCTGCACTGATGGAACGTGCGCGTAGCGGTAAAGGCCAGGTTGTTGACGCCTCTTTATACTCAACAAGCCTGTCTTTCATGTCGGCTTATTTGATTGAGCAAGGGGTGCAAAAGCTGGACCGCACCGCGCGCGGCAATCGCGGCTTTCATGCAAGCCCGGTTGACACCTTTAAGACCCGTGATGGCCACATCATGGTAGCGACCATTGGAATGCCGCTATTTGTCCGCCTGGCGAATCTGATCGCTACACCGGAGTGGCTGACTGATCCCCGATTTGCAAGCGACCAAGGTCGTGCAGATCACGCTGAAGAAATCTCCGCAGGCGTGCAAGCCTGGTGTGGGCAGTGGACTACCGAGGAGGCATTGGACGCACTCGAAGCGGCACGCGTACCGGCGGGCCCGGTGGTCTCACCGCAACAGGTCTTAGATGATCCGCACGCCGCCGAGCGTGGTTTGTTCAAGTATGTGGACTACCCGGGCTTACCTCGACCAGCACCGCTTGTGGATATCGGCGTGCGTTTGTCAGATACACCTGGCGGTATCCGTGAGCGTGCGCCAACGCTTGGCGAGCACACCGACAAAATCTTGCATGAGTTGGACTTTAGTGACGCAGAAATTGCGGCACTGCGCGAGGCTCGTGCGGTCTAGCATTGACGCTGTGCTCGCTGCGCTTTGGGCTAGATGACGCCGTCGAGTTTGAGCGCCTCGATCTGCTCTGGCGCAAGCTTTAGGTAGCGCTCAAGTATTGATTGGGTGTGCGCGCCAGGCACAGGAGCAGGTTGAGACAAACTGGTATCGGAACGACTAAAACGGAACGGCGTTGTGGCAGCGAGCGCCTTGGTCGCCTGCCCATCGGGTGTTCGCAGCGGCTCGAGCATGGCGCGATCAAGGAGTTGCGGCCAGCGTAGCACTTGCTCAGGAGTGCGCACTGGTGCGCAGGCCACATCAATGGCGTTGAGCTGCGCCAGCGCCCCTGTGACAGTCTGTGTTGCCGTCCATGCACTGACGATTTCATCGACTTGGGTGTTGTTCGCCAGTCGCCATGACATTTGCGAAAAATTATCGTCGTGAGCGATTTCTGGACGCCCGATGGCAGCACAAAGAGCGATCCACTCCGTATTTGTTGTAACGCCTAGCGC
>Ga0055584_100000906_pt1 | contig 28546 bp, 27 predicted proteins | sample OSDHelmetaG_FD_58716 | JGI IMG/M metagenome (GOLD analysis project Ga0055584, IMG submission 58716) | Pelagic marine sediment microbial communities from the LTER site Helgoland, North Sea, for post-phytoplankton bloom and carbon turnover... | ecosystem: Environmental > Aquatic > Marine >... | reverse complement strand
CGGGGACTGGCTCGGAGCCGACCAGGCGCCCACCGACCGGGCCATCGACGAACTGCTTTCCCGGGACGACCGCATCGTGGCCGCGCACCACGGCGGAGCGACGGCGATCATGCTCGACGACGGCGTGACCTCTGCACGACTCATCGACGACGGCGGCTTCGCTCTCGAGAGCGCTGTCGTCGACGCGGAACTCGGCGAACTCGTGTCGGTCGACTTCCACGGTCGGATCAGCCGGAGCGATCTCGTCGGAGAACGCGCACCGATGATCGACGGCCGCTTCGCGGCCGGCCACGCCACCGCGGTCTCGATCGACGCCGTCGCCGATCGGGTCGCCGCGGCCGCAACGACCGGCAAGGTGGAGTTGCTCGACGCACAACTCGACAGATCCGGAGGCTTCTCCGTCCGCGCCGCCCCGTCCTCATCGACGATGTCGAGTTCAACCCCGCCAACGGACAGTTGGCCACCGGGTTGGCCGAACGCGTCGGGCCGTTCGCCTTCGACGACACCGTCACGACGTGGGACCCCGATGCGGGCGCGGCATCCACTCGGTCGGCAGCGAAGCCGAAGACGTCGCCGATTGCGGCTTCTTCAACAATCGTGTGACGTTCACCAGCGACGGCTCGTTGATGGCCGTCACATCGCATGACTTCACGGTTGCCTTGATCGACGCAACGAACGGTGCGCTCGTGCACCAGTTCGGTCCGCTGACGAGCACGACGCACGACATCGCGTTCTCCCCCGACGACGCACTGCTGGTCGCAGCCTCCGACCTCGGGGCCGTCACGGTGTGGAACGTGCCGGAGCGGTCGGTCGAAGCATCGTTCGAGACACCCCTCGGCGGCGGCCGGGCGATCGAGACGATGCCCGGCGGGGCCTCGGTGGCGACGGTCGACGGGTCGGGGACGCTCCGACTCGTCGTCGTCAGGACCGGCCGGATCGTGCTGACCTTCGACGAATCGTCGACACCGACCACGTCGATCGCGTTGTCAACCGATGGCGCTCTGTCGGTCTCCGACTCGCGACGCTCGCCGGGCACACCGGGTCGACGACCGACCTCGGCTTCTCCGGGAACGGAACCTGGATCGTGACATCGTCCGAGGACGGCACGGTCCGGCGATGGGACCTCGAGATCTCGAACTGATCCGACCTCGCACCGGTCGGTTCGCCGAAAAACCGGCCGCGCCGTACAGTCCGGCTGATGAGGTTCTCCGTCTGGCCCAACATGAGTCACCATCCGACCGAGGTGTTCGACACCGCACGGTGGGCCGAAGCCGCCGGCTGGCATGGGGTCTGGTACGCCGACCACTACATGCCGAACACCGGCGACGAGACGTTCGCCCCCGGAGACACCCACGAGTGCTGGGCCATGCTCCCGGCGATCGCAGCGCTGACCGAACGGGTTCGCGTCGGCTCGCTCGTCGCTCCCACGTCGGTGCATCACCCGGCGGTGCTCGCCAATCGGGCGGCGTCGATCGACCACATCTCCGACGGTCGGATGGTGCTCGGCCTCGGTGCCGGCTGGCAGATCAACGAGCACCGGGCGTACGGCATCGAGCTCGAGCCCCCGAGGCAGCGGGTCGACCGGTTCGACGAGGCGATCCAGATCATCCGCTCGCTGCTGGGCCAGGATCGGACCACGTTCGACGGCGAGGTCTACTCGATCACGGACGCGCCCTCCGATCCGGCGCCGGTCCAGTCGCCCCTGCCGATCCTCGTGGGCACAGGCGGCGCACGCATGCTGAAGATCACCGCTCGACACGCCGACGAATGGAACACCTGGGGTGGCCCCGAGATGGCCGGAGGCGCGCACGTCCGCTTCGACGACGCATGTGAATCCGTCGGCGTCGACCCGGTCTCGAAGTGGACGTCGGTCCAGGCGCTCGTCTTCGTGACCGATGACGACGCCGAGGCGGAGCAGATCCTCGCCGGCGATCTCGGACCACGGTCGATCGCCGGCACACCCGACCACCTCGTGGACGAGATGGGCCGCTACGCCGAACAGGGCTTCGACGAGTTCATCGTCCCCGACTTCAACCTCGGCAAGACGCCGCAGGCCCGCCGCGAGTCGCTCGAGCGCATCGACGAACAGGTCGTCGCCCAGTTCGCCTGACTTCGACCGACCTCACACGACGCGACAGGCTCGGGTGATGACGGACCTCGCATCCATCGGTCCGGACCCGCAGTAGTCCGCACGCGACCTCCACGACGACACCGTCGAACCGCGGAGAGCGATCCACGCAGAGCCCGAGACCGGTCTCCGGCTGCCCGACACCCAGGCGAGGATCGTCGACGCACTCACCCGACTCGGGCCCGACGTCGCACTCGGCCAGTCGACCGCGGCCGCGGTCGCGCCACAGACCTCGTCGCTCACGGCACCGCGGCGTCGCACGGCTGCACCTGTTCCTGCAAGGTCGTCCCGGGCCGCCCGGTCACGGTCGACGACGACGATCGGGCGAAACTGACGGGTGACGTCGCGAGTGCCCTGCTCGGTCCCGACCTGTTCCGGGTGAGTCCTCAGCCGGCGTTCGCGGCTGAGGACTGCAGCTACGTGCTCGACCGGGTGCCGGGAGCGATGGCGATCCTGGGCGTCTGCCCGGACGACGTGAGCCCGGCCGGGACAGCGCCGAACCACTCCGAGCACATGAGGGTGAACGACTCTGCGCTGCACCAGTGCATCGGCCTGCCTGCCGAGACGGCGACCGCCGGACGGCGGGTCAGTCGGGCGGGACGGCGGCGTGGAACTTCGCGTAGACGGCTTCGGCAACGGCATCGGGAAGGAAGCTGAGCGACCGCAGGTCCGTGAGTTCGGCCTGCTTCACCTTGTTGACGCCGCCCATCGCCTTGACGAGCTTCTTCCGCCTCACCTCACCGAGGCCCGGGATGCCGTCGAGCGAGCTGGCCGTCATCCGCTTCGACCGCCGCTCGCGATGGAACGTGTTCGCGAAACGATGCGCCTCGTCGCGGATCCGCTGGAGCATGAACAGCGCCTCGCTCCCCCGCGGGATCTCGACCGGCGACGGCCGACCCGGGACGAAGACCTGCTCGAACTGCTTGGCGAGCCCGGCGACCGGGATCTCGTCGGTGAGCCCGAGTTCGTCGACGACCCGCTGTGCGACACCGAGCTGCCCCTTGCCGCCGTCGACGACGAGCAGCTGTGGCGGATAGGCGAACTTGCCGGGCTTGCGATTGCCCTCCTCGTCCTCCGTCCCGACCGGCCGGTCACGCTCGTCGAGGTAGGCGCGGAGACGACGCATCAGGACCTCTTCCATCGCGGCGTAGTCGTCGTTGCCCTCGATGTTGACCTTGAACCGACGGTACTCACGCTTGGCGGGCAGCCCGTCCTCCAGCACGACCATCGAGCCGACGTAGTCGGTGCCGTGCAGGTGTGCCATGTCGTAGCACTCGATCCGCAGCGGTGCCTCCGGGAGGTCGAGCACCTCCTGCAGGTCGGTGAGCGCACGCGAGCGGGTGTTGTGATCGCTCGCCCGTCGCATCCGGTGCCGGGTGAACCCCTCCTTGGCGTTGCGTTCGACCGTCTCGAGCAGCGAACGTTTGTCGCCGCGCTGCGGGACGCGGATCTGGACCTTCGAATCGCGCATGTACGACAGCCACTCCTCGTAGGTCGCGACGTCGTCGGGCTCGTGGGGCACCAACACCTGTTTGGGGTACCCGGTCACCGGCTCCTCGCCGTACACCGCCTCGAGGATCCGGTCGATCAACCCGCCCGGGGTCAGCTCCTCGACCTTGTCGAGCACGAATCCCTTGCGGCCGACCACCCGGCCGTTGCGGACGAAGAACATCTGGACCGATGCCTCGAGCTCGTCGTCGGCGATGCCGATCACATCGAGGTCCTCGTTCTTGTCGGCGACCATCTGCTGTTTCGCGATCGCCTTGCGCACCGCCGTCAATCGATCGCGCAGGCGGGCGGCGCGTTCGAACTCGAGTTCGCCCGCAGCGCTCCGCATTTCGGTCTCGAGCCGGTCGACGATGTCGTCGGTGTCTCCGGCCAGGAAGTCGCAGAGTTCGCGGACCAGCTCGCGATACGGCATCTCCTCGATCTCGCCGACGCACGGCCCCGCACACTTCTCGATGTGGTGGAGCAGGCATGGCTTGCCCAGCCGCTCGTGCTCGTTGAACTTCGACGGGCTGCAGGTCCGGATCGGGAAGCTCCGCAGCAGCAGATCGAGCGTGTCCCGGATCGCATAGGCGTGCGCGTACGGACCGAAGTACCGGACGCCCTTACGCTTGCGACCGCGCATCACCATCGCCCGTGGCCACTGCTCGTCCACCGTCACCGCCAGGAACGGGTACGACTTGTCGTCCCGGAGCCGCACGTTGAACCGCGGATCGTGCTGCTTGATCAACGAGTACTCGAGCATCAGCGCCTCGACCTCGTTGCGCACGATCGTCCACTCGACCGACTCTGCCGTCTCGACCATCTGCCGGGTCCGCGGATGCAGGTTGCGCGGCGCCTGGAAGTAGTTGGAGAGACGCTGGCGCAGGTTCGACGCCTTGCCGACGTAGATGACACGCCCACGGGCGTCCTTGAACTGGTAGGAGCCCGGGTCCTCGGGGATGGTGCCGGCAGGCGGACGCTTGATCACTCTCGCCAGGCTAAACCTGTTGCCGCAGGATACGGTGATGGCCGATGGCTGGTCGATTCTCCTACTCGTCGCCCGAAAGCAGGTACGGGGGTACCCCGTGGTTCAAGCTCGGCGACATCGATGTCGGTACAGCGGTGCTGGTGTCGGCTGCCTGCGTGTTGTCGATGTTGGTCTGGGCCCTCAGCCCCGAGGCCCTCGAGCCGCTCGTGCTCGACGCGTCGGCGGTTCGGAGCGGCCAGATCTGGCGCCTGATCACGTGGCCGTTCGCCAATTCACCCTCGATCTGGACCGTCATCACGATCGCGATCTTCTGGTACTTCGGCCGCGAGCTGGAGGGGCTGCTCGGCCGCAATCGATTCGCGTGGTTCCTCGTGATCCTGACGGTCGTACCCGCCATCGTGGCAACGGTGCTCGGTCTCGACGTCGCCGGCCTCGACTACCTCCAGCTCGGTGTCTTCCTGGTGTTCCTCGGTGAGCATCCGACGGCTCGATTCTTCTTCAACATCCCTGGCTGGGTGATCGGTGCCGTGATCGTCGGCCTGCAGGTCCTGCAACTCGTCGGCTCGCGCAACGGCAACGGACTGATCTTCCTCGGCGTGCTCCTCGTCACGGCCGGGCTGGCCGCGCGCAGCTTCGGTCTCGCCACGCAATTGCCCTGGATCCCCAAGCTTCCGATGCCGGGGTCGGGGGCCAGACGATCGCCCTCGAAACGTCGCCGGTCGGACGGCACGTCGACGAAGACCCGGTCGCGCGACACGGTGGTCGAGGGTCCGTGGTCGGCACCGCCGGTGGCCCCATCGCCCGACGCCGCCGCCGCACAGGCCGAACTCGACGTGCTGCTCGACAAGATCTCCGAGAGTGGTCTCGACTCGCTGTCGGCCGACGAGAAACGCCGACTCAACGAGCTGTCAAAACGGCTCCGCTGAACGGCGCGAGTCCATCGGGTGACAGCCCCTGGCCCGTACGAACGAGGTGCCGTTCAGTCCCGCAGCTGCTGTTTCTGCACCTTGCCCATCGCGTTGCGGGGCAGGTGATCCACCCGACGGATCTCACGCGGGCGCTTGTGGACCGACAGCAGGCTCGCGACGTGATCGATCAGCGTGCGCTCGTCGGTCTCACCGCCGACGACGAACGCGACGATCCGCTCGCCCAGGTCGTCGTCGGGGACACCGATCACCGCGACCTCGCCGACGGAGGGGTGCGACAGCAGCGCCGTCTCGACCTCGCCGGCACCCACCTTGTATCCACCCGACTTGATGATGTCGATCGACGTCCGCCCCACGATGCGGTGGAACCCGTCAGGACCCATCGTCGCCGCGTCGCCGGTGATGAACCAGCCGTCGTCGGTCATCGCCTCAGCGGTCTTGTCGGGCAGGTGCAGGTATCCGTCGAACAACGTCGCACCGCGAACCTGGAGCCCGCCGATCGTCTCACCGTCATGGGCGACGGGTTCGCCGAGTTCGGCGCGCAGGCGTGTCTCGACACCGGCGATCGGTACGCCCACGTGGCCGGGCCGTCGCTCGCCGTCCGCGCGGGTGCTCAAGGTGATCAACGTCTCGGTCATGCCGTAGCGCTCGACCGGCGCCTGACCGGCGAATACCCGCAACTGCTCGAACACCGGCACGGGCAGTGCGGCGCTTCCCGACACCAACAGACGTGCCGGCGCGAGGCTGCGCGCGTGCTCGGGTTCGGCGGCCACCCGCGACCAGACCGTCGGCACACCGAAGTAGAGCGAACCGCCGGCGCGCGCATACCGCTCGGGGGTCGGCCGCCCGGTGTGGTGCAGTTTCGACCCGACCCGCAACGCGCCGAGCACACCGAGGATCAGACCGTGGACGTGGAACAGCGGCAGCCCGTGCACCAGCGTGTCGTCGGGCGTCCACGCCCATGCGTCGGCAAGGCCGTCGAGACCTGCCGCGATCGCTCGGCGAGGAATGAGCACCCCTTTCGGCAGGCCGGTCGTGCCCGACGTATACATGATCAACGCCGTCGAAGCTCCGTCGATGGGGGCGGGTCGGGCCGGGGCGGATTCGACGGTACCGGCGAGCACCGAAACCCTCGGCAGATCCGACTCCGGCCACTCCGGGTCGCCGACGATGACCGCCGCACCGGAATCACGCAGGATGTGCTCACGTTCGATCGGGCCGGCGTCGGCGGGCACCGGTACGACCGGTACACCCGAACGCAACCCGGCGACGACGGCGGTCACCGTGGCGAGCGTCGAGGTGCCGCTGACCGCCAGAGCCGGTGCACCGGCGACGGCCGCACCAACTGCGTCCGCCGCGTGTGCGAGCTGCTCCCACGAGCCGGCCTCGCCGTCGACGACCACCGCGTCGGAGTGATCGCCGTGCAGGCCGTCGAGCGCTGGGAGCAGTGTCGTCACCGCGCCATCGTCGCATCTCCTGCGGCCGCATCGCGACTCGTTCGGATCCTCCCCGAGCGGCGAAGACGACTAGACCGGTTGCGTGAGCACAGCTGAGCCGTCACCACCCGTCGCCTCCCACGTCGTCGACATGATCGGGCGGGCGGGCATCGACACGCTGTTCTGCCTCCCGGGGGTGCAGAACGACGACTTCTTCGACACCCTGGTGGATGCCGACGACATCCGGCCGATCGTCGCCCGCCACGAACAGGGCGCCGCCTACATGGCGATGGGCGCCGCCCAGGTCACCGGCGAGCCGGCGGCCTTCAGCGTCGTGCCCGGTCCGGGCATGCTGAACGCGAGCGCGGCACTCAGCAGCGCGTATTGGTCGAACGCGAGAGTGCTCGGCATCGTCGGCGAGATCCCGACGTTCGCCCGCGGGCGTGGCTTCGGCGTGTTGCACGAACTCGCCGACCAGCACGCCGTGCTCGGTCAGCTCACGAAACATGCCGCACTCATCGACGACGCCGACAGCGCGGTCACCGATCTCCAGCTGGCCCTCGACGAACTCGTCGGTGGCCGGCCCCGACCCGTCAGCGTCGAAGTGCCCGTCGACTGCTGGCGATCGCCCGCCGCCGGCGAACTGACGGCACCGATGCCCGTCTCGCCGCCGATCGATGCCGACGCGCTCGACCGTGCGGTCGACGCGCTCCGGGCCGCCGAGCGTCCGCTGATCATGGTGGGCGGTGGCGCACAGGACGCCGGTGGAGCCGTCGGCGCACTCGCCGAACTGCTCCAGGCTCCGATCACGACGCGCCGGATGGGCCACGGAGCCGTGCCGACCGCGCACCCGATGTTCGTGCACCTGCCGATCGGCCACCGCCTGTGGTCCGACGCCGATGCGGTCGTCGCCGTGGGCACGCGGCTCGAATGGCCGCTGCTCCAGTGGGGCACCGACGACGACCTGACGATCGTCAAGATCGACATCGACGCCGACGAGCTCGACCGCCACGACGTGGGGACGATCGGCGTGCACGGCGACGCGGCTGCGGTCTGCGAAGCGCTCGTGAGCGCGCTCGGCGACGGCGCCCGGCGCCCGAGTCGCGCCGACGAACTCGACCGGCTGCGCGACGAGTACCGCACGCAGATCTCGCACCTCCAACCTCAGCTCGGCTACCTCGACGCGATCCGCGACGTGCTTCCTGACGACGGCGTGTTCGTCGAGGACGTCACCCAGATCGGCTTCGCCTCGCACCTGGCCTTCGACTTCCGGCACCCGAGGACCCTGCTCTCGACCGGACCGGCGGGCACGCTCGGCGCGGGCTACGCCCACGGACTCGGAGCGCAGGCCGCACTGTCGGCCCGCGGCGATCGGCGAGCACTCGTGGTCGCCGGCGACGGCGGCTTCCTCTTCACCGCGACCGAGCTCGCCACCGCCGTGCACCACGACATCCCGCTCGTGTGCGCGGTCTTCGTCGACGGTGCGTACGGCAACGTCAAGCGCATGCAGCAGCAGAAGTTCGGCGACGACCGAACGATCGCCTCGACGCTGCACAACCCCGACATGGCGGCGTTCGCCGAGAGTTTCGGCGCACTCGGACTGCGCGCGTCGAGCCCTGACGAACTGCGTACCAGCCTCGACAGCGCGTTCGGTTCCGGACGCCCTGCCGTGATCCATGTCGACGTCGGGCCGATGCCCGACCCGTGGCCCCAGTTCATCCGCGGCCGAGCGCGATGACGGTTGCCACCCTCGTCGGGCTCGACTGCGGATGGATGCGCACGCAGCGGCGCACGCTCGTCACCGACGGCGGCACCGACGAGATCTCGATCCCGATCCCCGCATGGCTGATCAGGCATCCCGAGGGCGTGGTGCTGTTCGACGTGGGTCTGCACCCCGACCTGGCCAACGACACCGCGTCGCTCGGCCCTCTGGCCAAGCGGTTCGAGGTCGATCTCGATACTGACGGCACCATCGGTTCGCGACTCGAACAGCAGGGCGTCGATCCGGCCGGTTCATTCGCGGTCGTGCTGTCCCATTGCCACTTCGATCACGTGGGCGGTCTGATCGAGCTGCCCAACGCACGCGTCCTGGTGCAACGCGACGAATGGCGAGCCGCCCGCGAGGGTGGGCCGGTGTACGACACCGATCTGATCGACCACGGCCACGACGTGGTCGCGCTCGACGGAACGCACGACGTGTTCGGCGACGGCACCGTCGTCTGCCTGCCGACCCCGGGCCACACCTGCGGTCACCAGTCGCTGCGAGTCTGGACGGCATCGCGAACCGTCATCCTGGCCGGTGACGCCTGCTACTTCGACCACACTCTCGACGACGAGCGACTCCCGCCGTTCGCCTTCGATTTCGACGAACAGCGCCGTTCGCTGCAGATGCTGCAGCGCGCACGCGCGGCTGGCGCGACGATCGTCCCAGGCCACGATGCCAGCGTCTTCCGGACGCTGACCCACAACTGACAACGCTGAGCCCTGGACGCGAACCGGGCGGCCCCGGCCGAAGCCGGAACCGCCCGATCACACGTCAGGTCAGGTGATCAGCCGCCAGTCGACCCGTCCCGTTGGCAGTAGAACACCGTGGTCGTGCCACCGCTCGGGTCGGGAACCTCGTTGGCACACGAGAAGGTGAAGACGTACAGACCGTTGTTGCGGTCGGATGCCAGGATGATCTGTGTGCCGTCGTCGAGTTCGTCGACGTGTACGCCCCAGAAGTTGGAGCCACCATCGGGCTCGATCCAGCGACCGACCTCGTGGACGTTCTGGGAGTAGCTTCCCTCGCCGTTCGAGTTGTCATGGAAGTGGCCCGGCCGGTACTCCACTGCCCGCATGCCGAGCGAGTACCACGACACGAACATCCGCGGCCCTTCGTCGAAGCTCGGCACGATGTCCTGTGTCAACGGATCGGCCTCGATGTTGTGCATCGTCAGGTCGCCGAACTCGGTGCCCAGGTCGGCGCCGGCGACAGTCTCCGCCGGGGCGTAGTAGCCGAGGTGATGGCCGGGATCCACATCCATCGTGGCCGATGGATCACGCATGCCCAGCGACGGCACCGTGAGCGTTTCGGTGGTGTTGTTGATCACGTGGAGATAGCCCCAGCCGTCGTAGATCGATGACGCCGAGACCGCGAGGCCCAAGTTCGCACGGATCGCTGCCCCGTCGCTCTGGCCGATGAACACACCGGGAATGCTCGGGAGCGGCTCGTCGCCAGGCGACATGTTGAGCAGGCCGTCACCCGCGTTGTTGACGATGATGTACCCGGCGTAGCCGGCCACCTCGGCGTTGTATCCCTTCTGCGAGAAGAAGCAGCCACCGCGGTCGATGAGGGCCACCTGTCCGGGACCGGACGCAGCGGGCACAGAGGCGCAGCCGTCGGTCATGGCGTCGACCACCGTGCCGGCGAGGGCTCCGGATGTATCGTTCCAGAGCGCGATGCCGGCGCCGTACTCCACACCGTCGTACGAGATGCCGAAGGTCGACGGCGAGAAGTCCTCGTCTCCGCCGAAGATGTAGTCACCGTTGCCGCCGAACACGGCGGCGTGGGCGTTGCCCTCGTACGGCTGGCCCGAGATGTTCGTCGCCGGGTACGTCGAGTCGTTGAGGAACTGCGGGGCGGCCGGAACGGTGACGTCGAGCGTCACGAAGCCGAGGTCCCAGTACGACACGACCGCCGTCGGGGTGCCGTCGATGATATCGACCCACACGTCGTGGTTGAAGATGCCGCCCGACGATCCGGTTTCGAGCTGGTCGAGGTTCAGACCTTGCGGGATCCAGTCGAGCGCACCGGTCACGTTGAGCAACTCGGGATTCTTCGGATCGGTGATGTCGACGAAGAAGGTGTCGAAGAAGTCGAAGGTGTCAGCGGTGCCGATCAGATAGGAGCGACCCGCCCAATCCCACGCATAGGTGTTGTGCACGCCACCCGTCTCGTAGAAGTTCTTCGCGAGCGGCGTCGGGTGGGCCGGGTTGCTCACGTCGTACAGACTGATGCCGCCGTTGCCCTTCTGCAGAGGCGCCCCGACGGCCTTCTTGTTCTCGTTGTTCCGCTGACACTCGGGATTGTTGAGCGGGCATGCCTTGTTGATGTTGAAATCGGACACGGCACCGCCCGGAGCACTGCCACCACACGGCTCCTCAGTGGCGATCAGCACGTCGGTGTCGCCGACGGTGTGCACCTTCACGTCGTTGACTCGCGTGTTGGGAGCCGACTTGATCTCGGCGACCAGGGCGCCCTCGGTGCCACCGCCGTCCGCGTACTGTGCAATCGCCTCGTCGATGTCGACGACGAACACGCCGGCATTCGTGCATCCAGGGTCCTGGAACGTACCGATGTAGGCGTAGCCGTCGTGCGACCACACGTCGGTGTACAGGCCGTCCTCGACACCGCCGAGCGTGTCACGCCCGATCACGTCGAAGCCGTAGTTGGTGTTCGCCGGGATGTGACCGTCGTTTCCGCTGTCGTGGGCGGAAACCCCGGTCGAGAAGAGCAGGCCGACGGCTGACAACAGCCCGACCACCGCCTTCGTACGTGTACGCATGTGCAGACTCCTTGTTTATGGGGCGTCGAAAGGAATTCCCCGGCCGCTCCACACCCCCGCCAGAGCACCCACCAAAACCTGGCACAGTTTCCACCCCGACGCAAGATGCGGAGCACGTCTGGCGGCCGACGCTCGGCAACGGCGGGCACGGCCGGGAAATGATGACACAGATTCTGCTGTCGACACGGCAAGAGATGTGTCATAGACTGTTCGGATGGACACCGCTCCCGAGACCGATGCCCGGCGCGAACACTTCGACGCCTTGATCGACGCCGACGACCGGATCGAACCTCGAGACTGGATGCCCGACGAGTACCGCAAGACACTCGTGCGGCAGATCGCCCAGCACGCCCACTCGGAGATCATCGGCATGCAGCCAGAGGGCAACTGGCTCACCCGCGCGCCGTCGCTTCGCCGCAAGGCGATCCTCACCGCCAAGGTGCAGGACGAAGCGGGGCACGGCCTCTACCTGTACGGAGCCGCCGAGACGCTCGGCATCCCGCGCGAAGAACTGCTCGAACGACTCCACAACGGCCGCCAGAAGTACTCGTCGATCTTCAACTACCCCACCCTCACGTGGGCCGACGTCGGCGCGATCGGATGGCTCGTCGACGGCGCCGCGATCATGAACCAGGTGCCGCTCTGCCGCTGCTCGTACGGGCCGTACGCACGGGCCATGATCCGGATCTGCAAGGAGGAGAGCTTCCACCAACGGCAGGGATTCCAGATCATGCTCACGCTCGCCGAGGGCACCGACGAACAACGTGCGATGGCACAGGACGCGCTCGATCGCTGGTGGTGGCCGTCGATCATGATGTTCGGCCCCCCCGATGCCGAGTCCGTGCACGGCGACCAGAACATGCGGTGGGGCATCAAACGTTTCGGCAATGACGAACTCCGTCAGAAGTTCATCGACGCCACGGTGCCGCAGGCCGACCTGCTCGGGTTGACGATCCCCGACCCCGACCTCCACTACGACGACGCCGCGGGTCACTACGTGCACGGCGAGATCGACTGGGACCACTTCTGGGAGGTCGTCAAGGGCGACGGCCCCTGCAACCGTGAGCGAATGTCCACGCGGGTCGGCGCCCACGAGACCGGCACCTGGGTGCGCGAGGCAGCAACCGCCTACGCCGACAAGCACGCCGCCCGAGCCGCCGAGGCTGCAGCATGAGCGCCGGCCGAGCCGATTGGCCGCTGTGGGAGGTCTTCGTCCGCGCCAGGCGAGGTGTCAGCCACGTCCACGTGGGCACCGTGCACGCGCCCGACGCCGAACTCGCGCTCCAGAACGCCCGCGACCTGTTCACCCGCCGGTCGGAGGGCGTCAGCCTGTGGGTCGTGCGGTCGAGCGACATCACTGCCTCCGACCCCGACGATCGCGGCGAGATGTTCGAGCCCGCCGAGGACAAGACGTTCCGGCACCCGACCGACTTCGAACTGCCCGACGAAGTCGCGAACATGTGATGGACCCCCTGCTGATCTACACCCTCCGACAGGGCGATCGTGCACTGGTGCTCGCCCAGCGATTGCTCGAAGCAGTCACCCATGCCCCGGAGATCGAAGAGGACATGGCGCTGTCGAACCTCGCCCTCGATCTGATCGGTCAGGCCCGCGCCCTGTACAGCTACGCAGGCGAGGTCGAAGGCGACGGGCACGACGAGGACCACTTCGCCTACTGGCGCGACCAGCACGAGTTCCTCAACCCTCTCCTGGTCGAACAACCCAATGGCGACTTCGCCCAGATCGTGGTGCGCCAGTTCCTCCACGACGCGTGGGCCGCACCGTACTGGAACGTCATGCAGCACTCGGGCGACGAGACACTCCGGGCCCTCGCCGGCAAGGCCGCCAAGGAGACCGCGTATCACCTGCGCCACTCGCGCAGCTGGGTCGTTCGGCTCGGCGACGGCACCGACGAGAGCCACGCCCGGGCGCAGACCGCCGTCGACGGACTGTGGCGCTACACCGGCGAACTCTCCGAGATCGACGACGTCGAGCACGCGCTGGCCGCCGACGGCGTCATCCCCGCGGCAGCCGACACGTTGCACGACACGTGGCGCAACTCGGTCGGCGACACGCTCACCGAGGCGACGCTCGACATGCCCGACGACGGCATCATGCACACCGGCGGCCGCACCGGCAGACACACCGAGTCGTTCTCGTACCTCGTGGGCGAGATGCAGGTCGTCGCCCGCGCCCACCCGGGGGCGGTCTGGTGACCACCGATCTCGACGAACGGGTCCGCGAGATCGAGGATCCGGAGCTGCCCCACGTGACGATCGGCGACCTCGGCATCGTGCGTTCCGTCGAGGTCGCAGGCGACACGGCCACCGTGCTGCTCACACCGACCTACACCGGCTGCCCGGCCACCGACCAGATCCGTGACGACGTGGCCGCAGCCGTGACCGAAGCCGGTTACGAAGCCGATGTGCAGCTGGTGATGAGCCCAGCGTGGAGCACCGACTGGATCACCCAGCGAGGCCACGAGCGCCTCCGCGCCGCCGGCATCACTCCCCCGCCGCCGGTCGACCCGACCGGCGCCACGGCGGTGTCGATGCCGGCCGCCTGCCCGCGCTGCGATTCGCGACAGACGCGCCTCATCTCCGAATTCGGTGCCACGGCATGCAAGGCGAGCTACGTGTGCAACGCCTGCACCGAACCGTTCGAAGCATTCAAGGCACTGTGATGACGACCGACACCGACACGACCGACGCAGCACCCGCCACCGACGGCTTCACGCCGCTGCGTGTGGCGGCGATCGAGCACGACACCGACGACAGCGTGGTGGTCACCTTCGACCCCGGAGACCGGCGCGTGCGCTTCGAGCACGGACAGCACCTGACCCTGCGCCGCGAGTTCGACGGCGTCGAGCTGCGCCGCAGTTACTCGATCTGTTCACGCGCGCCCGACGGACCGCTCCGCGTGGCCATCCGCCGCGTGCCCGGGGGTGTGTTCTCGACGTGGGCATCGTCCGAACTCACAGTGGGCGAGGAGATCGACGCGCTCCAGCCCCTCGGTCACTTCACGCATCGGATCGATCCCACGCAGGCACGGTCGTACGCCGCGCTCGCCGCCGGGAGCGGCATCACCCCGATCCTGTCGATCGTGTCGACCATCCTCGCCGCCGAACCCGAGTCGCGGGTGTCGCTCGTCTACGTCAATCGGACGAGCTTGTCGGCGATGCTGATCGACGAGCTCCACGCGGTTCGCGACCGCCACCTCGGTCGGCTCGCGATCACGTTCGCGTTCACCCGCGAGGAGTCGGGCGGCGAGCTGCTCAGTGGACGACCCGACCGCGACCGCATCGACGAGTGGATCGGCGCCGGGCTCCTGCCGGCCGCCGTCGACCACGCCTTTCTGTGCGGGCCGATCGAGATGACCAATGACGCTCGTGACGCACTGATCGAAGCCGGGCTGCCGGCCGAGCAGATCCACCGAGAGGTCTTCACCACCAAGCAGCAGGGCACGGCGGTGCTCGCGCCGCAGGAGATCACCGAGGACTCGGTCGTGGTCGCGAACGGTCGGGCCACGCTGCAGGGCCGCACCTCCACGTTCGAGCTCTACGAGGGCGACAGTGTGCTCGATGCCGTGCAGCGAGTGCGACCCGATGCACCCTTCTCGTGCCGAAGCGGAGTCTGCTCCACGTGCCAGGCCGTCGTGCGGTCGGGCGAGGTGGACATGGCCGTCAACTACGGCTTGACCGACGACGAGGTCGCCCGCGGCTACGTGCTGACGTGTCAGTCACGGCCCACCACGGCCGACGTCGACGTCGACTTCGACGGCTAGCTCACCGCATCGACTCAGCCCACGTGGAACCGGCCGTGCAGCCACGTCGGATCGGGTTCGAGCGTGCCGTCCGGCAGCTCCGCGGTGCGAGCGAGGTGGCGCTCGGACGAATCGGCGCATCCCCCGTACACGAACGCCGCGAGCGCTCGCGCGCGGGAACCGGCCCACCCTTCGGGCAGCAAGGACTCGGGCAACAACGGGTCGACGAGCACGAGCCGCCGGTAGGTGGCGACGAGCAAGGTGCGGAGCTTGAACGCATCGGACGGTTCGAGTGCCTCGAGCGTGGCGCGCTCGAGGCACTCGAAGCGGTCGACGAACTGGTCGTAGCCGGCCGCGACCTCGTCGAGCGGCGCACACCGGCGGGCCAGCTCGTCTTCGTCGATGGTGCCCGAACCCTCGACCAGGCGGGATCGGCTGACGAGCACGTTCCGGAAGCCGCCCACCTGCCCGACCACGAGCGCGGCTTCCTCGGCCGTCACCACGGGGGACGCCATCACGTTGGGTGCCACGCCACCCAACCCCGCCCACGTCAACCGCTGTCGCAGCCGCGCCCGCTCCGCCGGGGTCGCCTCGGAGCCGTCGATCACGACCAGCGTCCACGATCGGTCCCAGACGGCCCGGCGCGAGCCGTAGATCCGCGCGTCGGCCTGACGGAAGAGCGGTACCGACGCCGGCGCCACCCCATAGAAGCTCCGGCGGCCGACCGCTCGGGTCGCGAGCAGGCCGTCGTTCACCAATCGCGTCAGCGACGTACGCACCAGGCGCTCGCTCACGGCGAACGGCTCGAGGAGCGCCGCGAGCGAACTCACCGACACCGCGGTGTCGGCGCCGTGCGGGAGCAGCGCGTCACCGAACACGGTGACGAGCAGGTTGCGTGCGCTCGGCGCCCCGTTCGAGATCGTCGCGGAGCGGAGCAGGCCCAGCGGTTCGCTCATGTGTCATACACCAGGCAGAACTCGTTGCCTTCGGGGTCGGCGAGCACGATCCAGCGGGTGCCGACCTCGTCGATCAGGCCGGTCACGCGGGTGGCACCCAGCCCCACGAGTCGTTCGGTCTCGGCCTCGATCTCGTCACCGACAATGATGTCGAGGTGGAGGCGGTTCTTGTTGGATGTCTGCGGATCGCCGACCCGCTGGAACACGAGCTTGGGCCCGGCCTCACCCGGCGGAGGCGTGGCCGATCGGTACACGCCGGCCGAACCGAAGGGCTCGTAGCGCATGGCGGCGACCCAGAAGTCGCGCAACGCATCGGGGTCGGCGGCATCGATCACGATCGCGAGCTGACGGGCCGGCATGTCGCAACGGTAGCGATCATCCGCGCCGCCGACCGCGACAGCGGCGAGTGAACCGGCCAGGTGGACCGGCGCATCGGGGTCGGCCGTCGTGAACACGCCGACGAGGGCCACCTCGTACGAGTCGCCGGAGACCAGCTCCTCGCGACTGCCGCCCGATGAGCGTACGACGTCTTCAGGGTCGCGACGAGGACGACGACCTCATCGGTGGTCACCAGACTGACGTCGATTTCCGACGATCGTCGTCGCCGACCGGCGCTTCGTCCACCGACACGCACGAATCTCCGCCATGGTGGCGGGTGTGTCGATCTCGATCGGATCGCGGCTCGGCTCGTCGACCGCAGAGCAGGCACACGTCACCACGGCCGGTATCGACGCGAGCAACAGGCGGGCCACGGCGACACCGTCGGCCTGCGGGTCAACTGCGAGTCTTGACCGCTTGGTAGCGGGCGAGCGCCTCCTCGCGCTCGACCTTGTGGTCGACCATCGGCTCCGGGTACGCGGACGTTCCCAGTTCGGGGATCCATCTCGCGACGTAGTGGCCGTCGGGATCCCACCGTTCGCCCTGGGCGGTCGGATTGAACACCCGGAAGTAGGGCGCCGCGTCCGTGCCGGTACCGGCGGCCCACTGCCAACCGTGGTTGTTCGACGCGAGGTCGCCGTCGAGGAGGTGACGGAGGAAGAAACGGGCTCCCCACCACCACGGCAGGTGGAGATCCTTCACGAGAAAGCTCGCCACGATCATTCGGACGCGATTGTGCATCCATCCCGACCCGACCAGCTGACGCATGCCGGCGTCGACGATCGGGAACCCGGTCCGACCTGTGCACCACCGCTCGAACTTCTCGTGAGCGGCTGCGTCGGTATCGAGCTCGATCCGGTCGAAACGACGGTCGAGGTTCTCCCAGGCGGTCCGGGGTCGGCGGTGGAGGACGTCCGCGTAGAAGTCACGCCACGCGAGCTCGGACTGGAAGGTCCGATGCGAGTCGCTGCCGGCGTCGGATTCCGCGAGCAACTGGCGCGGATGGACGACGCCGTACTTGAGGTACGGGGAGAGCCGGCTGGTGCCGTCGACGGCGGGGAAGTCGCGTCGAGTGCCGTAGTCGTCGAGCCCGTCGTCGCGGAACCGACGCCATCGAGCGATCACGTTCTGCTCGGTCGACGAGGGAATCTCGAACCCCACGTCGGGGCGCTCCGGGAGACCGTCCGACGGCGCGGCGATCCAGTCGGGGCGGCGCGGCGCCTCGATCGGGTCGTCCCATCCGGACTCGCGCCACTTCCGGGAGAACGGGGTGAAGACCGAATACGGGTCGCCGTCGTCCTTCAGTACGTTGCCGGGTTCGACGGCGTACGGCGAGCCGACCCCGCGGAGGCGACGACCGCCTCCGCGAAGTGCATCGGCGACCTGCTCGTCGCGACGGCGGCCGTACGGTCCGAAGTCCTTCGCGACGTAGACCGACGCAGCGTCGATCTCGTCGGCGAGCGCCGGGACTTCGTCGGCCGGGTCGCCCCGGCGCACCACGAGCGCACCGTCGGTCGCGTCGTGGAGGGCGTGGAGGCAGTCGTGGAGGAGCGATTGCCGCGCCGCTCCCGCTGCCTCGAAAGCCGGATCCAGCACGAACAGTGGGAGCACGTCACCGTCGCCGAGCGCCGCCGCCAACGCCGGGTTGTCCCGCAACCGGAGATCGCGCCGGAACCACATGATCGCTCTCGACCTCATGGAGCCATGATCTCCGATCGAGCGCCGTTCCAAACCGTTCCGACCGTCAGGGGTGTTCACTCGGGCTCGGCGCGAGCGCGGTCGACGAACCGAGCAGGGTGCGGAGCACCTCGAACCTGGACTCGGTGTCCCGTCGACCGAGCGCCCACCACACGATGCCGGCCACCGCCATGAACGTGACCAGGGCACCGTAGGCGAGCGACCATTCGAGGCCGACGTAGTCGCCGACGAGCCCGGTGATCGGCCCCCCGATCGGGTAGGAGCCGAGGAACGCGACGGCGGTGAGTGCCAGGATCCGCGCCCGCATGTCGGGTGGGCACTCCTGCTGCGTGATCGCGTTCATCGAGGTCACGAAGCCGGCGCCACCGAGACCCATCGGCACGGCGAGCAGGAGCGCGGCCCACACGCTGCCCGACCAGGCGAGGGCGAACCCGGCGGCGGCGAGCACCATCGCATTGGCGATCATCCAGCGGATCGTGACGAACGAGCGGCTGGCGGTGAGCAGGGATCCGAGCAGGCTGCCGATGCTCATCGTCGTGAGGACCCATCCGAACCAGTACTCGGCACCCCAGATCTCACGCGACATCCGAGGGAACGCCACGTTGTGGTTGAAGCCGAAGGTCGCGATGACCGTGAATGCCACGAACGGGACGAACAGGTTGGGCGACCGGCGGATGAACCGGAGCCCGTCGCGGACCGGCGTGCCACCCCGATTCGCGCGAGGCGCCCGGTACAGCTGCGACTGGTCGAGCAGGAAGAGGCTGCAGAGGATGGCCACGAACGAGATCGCGTTGAGCGAGAACAACCACCCTGTGCCGAGCGGCCCGATCAGGAGGGCGGCGACCGCCGGTCCGAAGATGCGCGAACCGGTCATCGTCGCCGTGTTGAGCGAGATCGCGTTGGCGATGTCGTCCTCGGGCACCAACTCCGTGACGAACCCGCGTCGGGCAGGGTTGTCGAACGCGCTGATCACACCGAGGACGAACGTCAGGGCGTAGATGATGCCGAGGTTGATCGTCCCGGTCAGGTCGAACACGGCCAGTGCGACCGCCTGCAGTGCGAGTGCACCCTGGGTGAGGATCGCCATCCTCCGACGGTCGCGTTGATCGGCGACGGCCCCCGCGTAGGCGCCGAGCAGCAGCATCGGCAGGAACTGGAGTGCGGTCAGGACCCCGATCGCCGTGGTGCGACCGGTCAGGCGGTCGACGAGGATCGCGACCGCGGTGAACTGCACCCAGGTGCCGATGTTCGACAGCAGCAGCCCGAGGAAGAAGAGACGGGCGTTCCGATATCGAAGCGATCGGAAGGTGCCGGTCATTCGCCCATCCTGCTCCTTGGCGCGAGCGCCCACGGGCTCCGGGCCGACGATCGGTCGCGCAGTGTTCAGGCGCCGGCGTGGACCGGAAGTCGCGAGACGTCGATCTGGTACAGGTCCGCGACGTTGCCGCAGAGGATCGCCCGCCGCTGTTCGTCGGTCAACTCGGCGACCTGTTCGGCCAGCAGCTCGCGCGACCACGGCCAGGTGCTGTCGGAGTGCGGGAAGTCGTTCGCCCACATCAGCCGTCGCCAGTTCATGTCGTTCGCCTGCCGGAACGCGGTCCAGTCGTCCTGGAACGTGACGTAGATGTGCTCCGAGAAGTACACGGACGGAGGCTTCGACAGCTCGACGCCCGGCGCCATCCAGTTGCGGTGGCGGTGGTAGGCGTGGTCCATCCGGTACATGTAGTGCGGTACCCAGCCGGCATCGGCTTCGACACACACGACGTTCAACCTCGGGTGCCGTTCGAACACCCCGCCGAACACGAGCGTCCCCATGATGTCCTGGATGCCACGGATGATCCCGAGGAACCCGTTGAGACGTGAGCCGCGAGGCTTGCCGTTGAAGGCGCTGCTGCGCGACGTGAGGATGTGGAAGCTGAGCGGAAGTCCGAGGTCGGCGGCGGCTTCCCAGAACGGATCCCACGCCGGATCGTCGTAGTCGGGACCGCCGTCGACGAGTGTGCCGGGCTCCCCCGGCATCATCACGCCACGCAACCCGGCGTCGGAGATCGCCGTCAGGTCGGCGATGCCCTCGTCGATCGTGCGCAGAGCGGTCTGGCCGGCGCCCAGCAGCCGATCGGGCGCCTCGGCGCAGTACCCGGCGATCCACCGGTTGTAGGCGTCGAAGCAGGCCTTCTTGTAGTCGTTGTCGTCGTGGTTGCAGATCATCATCCCGACGGTCGGGTAGATGATCTCGGCCGACACACCGTCGCGTTCCTGGTCGGCGAGCCGGTACGTCGGGTCCCACCCCGAGCGGTGCAGCTCGTCGAACGTGACGCCGGAGATCGACAGCTCCTCGGCAGGCTTGCCGGCGGCCGCGACGAGCCCCATGGCGATCGGCCGGCCCATGCCCGGGATGACGAACACGTCGCCACGCTCGTCGTCGCGCACCATGTGCGGAGCACGGTCCCGGAAGGCCGGGTCGATGTGGGCGGTGTAGCAGTCGGGTGGCTCGGTGATGTGCGAGTCGGCGCTGATCACCGGAAAGTCGGCGTTCATGCCGGTGCCCCCTGGGCTCCGCGCACGAGCCGACCCGGTGTGGCACCGGTCGATTCGCCGTCGGCCATGATCTCGGTCCCGTCGACGAACGTGTGCCGATACCCGCTGGCCCGCTGGAGCATCCGGCGCCCACCGGCGGGCAGGTCGTGCACGATGTCGGGAACGTGCAGCCGCAGGTGGTCGAAGTCGATCACGTTGACGTCGGCTCGCAGTCCCGGCCGGAGGACACCCCGGTCCCGGAGTCCGACGGCTTCCGCGGTCATCCGGCACTGTTTGGCGATCAACGTCTCGATCGGGATGCGGCCGTGCGGGCGATCGCGCCCCCACCACTGCAGCAGGGTGGTCGGGAAGCTGACGTCACAGATCGTTCCGACATGAGCACCGCCGTCGGACAAGCCGGGTACGGCCGCCGGATGCAACAGCATCTCGCGGACGCAGTCCAGGTTGCCGTTCGCCCAGTTCAGGCTCGGCACATAGAGCAGTGCGTTGCCACCGTCTTCGAGCAACCAGTCGTACGCCACCTCGCCGGGGGTGCAGCCCCGACGTCCGGCCTCGGCCTGGGCCGACTCGGAGGGGTCGGGTTCGTAGTTCGGCGGATCCCCGAGGCGGAACATGTGCGGGTACCAGGCGATCACACGGCTGCCGAGCTGGCGATCCTCCACCCGTGCGCCGTCGAGGATCGCCCGGCGGATCTCGGGCCGACGCATCCGAGCGACGCGCTCGGCGAGGGGCAGTTCGGCGATGTCGACGTAGGCCGGGCTGAACATGAAGGGGTTGAGCGTCGTCTCGAGGCCGAGCATGATCCCGACCGCACGTGCTCCGACCTGTCCTCGCATCTGCACGCCGGCGGCACTCGCCTCGGCGAAGCGGTCCAGCTCGACCCGCCACTCGTCGGGCCGCCGGGGCGCCTGGGCGATCGACACCGAGATCGGTCGCCCGGAGCGGGTGGCCATCCGGTGGAAGAGGTCGATCTCGCCGTCGAGGTCGATGAAGTCGCTCACGACCTGGAGCACGCCGGCGCCGACCGAGCCGAGCGCTTCGGAGATGCCGACGAGCTCATCGGCCTCGGCGGTCAGCGACGGCGTCGGCTCGCCCAGGCTCGACTTGTGGTTGAGCGTGCGGCTCGTGGTGAATCCGAGTGCGCCCGACTCGACCGCTTCGCGTGCCAGATCCGCCATCTCGGCGATGTCGTCGGGCGTGGCCGGCTGCTGCGTCGCGCCGCGTTCCCCCATCACGTGCAGGCGGAGTGCACCGTGGGGCACCTGTGCACCCAGGTCGATGTCCCGCGGCTTGCGATCGAGGTCGTCGAGGTACTCGGGGAAACTGGACCACTCCCACGACAACCCTTCGTGGAGCGCCGTGCCCGGGATGTCCTCGACTCCTTCCATCAGCTGGATCAGCCGCTCCCGGTGCTCTGGCAGGACCGGCGCGAAGCCGACGCCGCAGTTGCCCATCACCACGGTCGTGACCCCGTGCCAGCTCGACGGAGCGAGTTGGGAGTCCCACGTCGCCTGACCGTCGTAGTGGGTGTGGATGTCGACGAATCCAGGGGCGACGAGGTGACCGTCGGCGTCGATCTCGCGTGCGCCGCGGCCATCGGCCTGCCCGACTGCCGTGATCACGCCGCCGGACATCGCGACATCGCCGACGAACTGATCGGCACCTGTCCCGTCGACGACGGTGCCGTTCCGGATGACGAGCTCGTGTTCGGCCACGATGCCCCCTTTCCTCCCCGGTGACGCTAGCCCCGCCGAAGTGGGTGGACCGGGTCGTGGGATCCACGACTGCCCCGGAAGGTCGATGGCATGACTCCGTCGAGGCCCTGCCCGCCGATCACGGATCGAGGTCCTGGAACGCCGCCGACATGGCGACCCCGAACGATGTCGACGACGAGCTTCGCGATCTCCTCAGCGAGTCGTACGGGCTCGCAGCCCGCTGACCGCCCGACTCGACGTCAGTCGTCGAGCAGCTGCATCGCCGCCATGCGGCAGCCCACCGCCTCTACCCGGTACCGCTCCGCTCCCGCGTGGTCGCCCATCAGCTCGGCCGTTTCGGCCACCTCGTCGAGCCGCTGCGCAGCGCGCAGCCGCTGATCGAGCTCGGACGGGGACGGGCCCATCCGCCGTTCCTAGCAGACCGCAAGGCCGTCGCGGACTCGCGCCCCTTGCGGTGGGTCAATCACATCTGATGTTGTAATGATGTAATCAGTGCGCGAGACTCCGATCATGAGCGAGAACTCCAGCATCGAATCGTGGTTCGCCGGCCGGCTGCCGGACGAGTGGACCACCGCCGCCGAGCCGACCGTCACGATCGACCGCGAAGAGATCACGGTGGCCGTGACGGTCGGGTCCCCCGACCTCGACGACGACGCGTCCGACGCCGACCGGTCCGAGGCGGTCGCCGGCAGGATCTCGGCGTTCCGGGAGGACACACGCGACCGGCGCATGCAGATCGCACGTGAGGCCGAGCACCGGTTCGAGCGCAAGGTCGCCTGGGCGGTCCGGGTCGACGACACGACGGCGCTGTTCACCCACCTCGCCGCCCCGGTGATGACTCGTCTCCGCCAGCCCGAGCGACAGGTGCTCGACACGCTCGTCGCCGCCAACATCGCCCGCTCGCGCTCGGATGCCCTCGGGTGGTGCGTGCGCCTCGTGGGCCGCAACGTCGACGACTGGCTCACCGAGTTGCGCCAGGCGATGCAGGCGGTCGACGAGGTGAGGGCGAAGGGCCCCGACACCCACTGACGGACCACGGGTGCGATCACGCCGACGATCGCCGCGGTGGGACGAGCCACGCGATGATCCGGCCGTTCTCGGCCCCCGGCACGACGCGGCCGCGATGCCGCGGGTCTCGACGCCGAGATCGATCAACCCGACTTCCGGAGCGGATGCCCGTTCGGGGTGCCTCCGGACCCGGGGTCGGTTGGCGCTCGTTCCCGGTGGACGACATGCGATCGGGCGACTCGGGACACCTCACGGACAGGCTCCTCACGAGCAACGTCGGCATTGCCGCTGCCCACCGGCACTCCACACCCGACCAGAGCCGCCCGGCGATGACCGAGACCGCCCACATCATCGGGTCGAAGCAGACGACCGAACCGGCGTGCGGCACGTCTGATCGGCGTCGCTGAGCACCCGTGGTGTTGCCCGACGCATCCCCTAGCCACCCAGCGGCCGGAAGTTCGGCGGGCGCTTCTCGACGAAGCTTGCGACGCCCTCCTTGAAGTCGGGGCGTCGAACCGACTCCTCCATCAGGCGAATCGACTCGATGAGCGCATCGTCGATCGTCATCTGGGGGTGGGTGTAGACCTGCTGTTTCATGACCGCCATCGACGTCGGCGAGACATTGGTCGCGAGGTCGTTCGCGTAGGCGAGCGCTTCCGCCATGAGCTGCTCGGGCGCGACCACACGGTTGACGACGCCGAGCTCTGCGGCCTCCTCGGCCAGGAAGACGCGACTCGACATCATGAGGTCGAGCGCCACCGCTTGGCCGACGAGTCGCGGCAGCGTCCACGACATGCCCCACTCCCCGATCAGCCCTCGCCGGCCGAAGGCAACGGTGAACTTGGCGCCCTGCGCGGCGAAGCGGATGTCGCACGCCAGGGCGTGCACGAACCCGAGACCGGCACACGCACCGTTGATGGCCGCGATGATCGGCTTCGGGATCGTCATCGCGTGGGTGTGCTTCCACTCGGTGCCATCGTCGTCACGCTCGGCCCGCGGCTGGCCGTCACCGAAACCACCGGCGTCGCCGATGCCCTGGAGCACCTCCATGTCGGCGCCCGCACACCATCCGCGACCGGCGCCGGTGACGACGATCACGCGGACATCGGGGTCGGCGGCGGCACGATCGAGCGACGTGAAGTAGCCCTGATGGACCTCCGGGCCCCATGCGTTCAAGCGGTCGGGACGGTTGAAGGTGATGATCGCCACCCGGTCGCGGACCTCGTACAGCACTGCGTCGTTCATCGAATCGCCTCCCCGGGGCGACGCTAACCAGCTGGTGGGACACACGTCGGCTCGGGCGAGCGCGTCCGCACGATGAGACCGCTGTCGCCGAGCCGGCGACGGTGTCGACCGCGCTCCTCCCTCGAACCACCTGCGGCCACCGGGAGGAGCATGCGCAGACGGGTGGCCGAGCAGACGGCCCGACCGGGCGCCGAGACGTCGGACGAGCGGTGAGCGGGCTGGAGTTGCAGGCGCATCACAGAATGTGTTGGTGATGTAGCCGTGCCAGCGCCGTCCGACCTCGCAGCCCAGGAGGACGCCGGCACCGACGAACCCGGCACGGTGGTGAGGGCACTTGCGAGCACCCGCCGGCGTGGACGTCACACGGCCGGCCACGTCGCGACACGTGAAGGTGTTCATCGATGCCGGGCCGATCGTCACCACCCGCCGACGCGGCCGGACGTACCACCGCCGGGACCAAGCTGCCATCGAGGCCGCAGCGGGCTGCATCCCACGAATCTGATCGCACGAACCCGACAGAAGGAAACGAGCACATCATGAACGAGACTCCCGTCGCCCTCGTCGTCGGAGGTGGATCCGGCATCGGCGCCGACGCGGCGCGCCGGCTGGCCTCCGACGGGTACCACGTCGGAGTGATGTCGTCGTCGGGCAAGGGTGAAGCACTGGGATTCCAGCTCGGTGGCTTCGGCTTCACCGGCTCCAACCGGATCGTGAACGACCTCGAGCAATTCGTCGGCAAGGCGATGCAGCGGTGGGGCCGCGTCGACACGGTCGTGAACGGCGCCGGTCACGGCCCGAAAGGCGACGTCCTCGAGATCAGCGACGAGGACTGGCACCTGGGTCTGGACCACTACCTGCTCAACGTCATCCGCATGACGAGGCTCGTGACGCCGGTCATGGTCGAGCAGCAACGAGGATCGATCGTCAACGTGTCGACGTTCGCGGCATTCGAACCCGACCCGGACTTCCCCACATCCGCCGTGTTCCGCGCGGGCCTCGCCGACTTCGCCAAGCTCTTCAGCACGAAGTACGCGTCCCGGAACATCCGCATGAACAACGTGTTGCCCGGCTTCATCGACTCGCTCCCCGAGAAGGAGGACCGTGTCGCTCGGATCCCGGCCGGCCGATACGCACGTGTCGAGGAGTTGTCCGAGGTGATCGCCTTCCTGGCATCGGACCGGTCCAGCTATGTCACCGGCCAGAACATCCGGGTCGACGGGGGCCTGACCGCATCGGTCTGAGGGCCGGCTCCGCGGGGCACCGGCCGCTCCAGCCAATACGATGGTTATTTGCTGAGCCCCGAGGAGGAGCAACGTGACGGACACCATCGACGGAGGATCGCCGACGGATGACGCGCCGGTCCCGTCCGACGGCGCCAGGTTCGCCGACCGGGACACGATCTTCGGTGACGCACCCGAAGGGGTCGACATCTGGCAGCGCGTGCCGTACGACCCCGACGACTACGGGCCCGTCCAGGACTACGCCACCGACTTCGATCATGGGCATCCGGACTACAACCAGCGAGCCCCCGACGTGTGGAAGGAACTGCGCGAGTCGGGCTGTCCGGTCGCTCACTCGGATCGCTACGGCGGCATGTGGGTACCGATCACGCACGAGACCGTGCACGAAGTCGCGTACGACACCGAGAACTTCACCAGCCGCGACGTGGTGGTCTCCGTCGGCCGGCCGGGCGACCTCGCCCTCCCGGCTCCGATCGGTGGGGCCCCGCCGATCACGAGCGACCCGCCGTTCCACGCCATGGCACGCCGACTGTTGCTGCCGCCGTTCGCGCCGAAGCAGATCGAGCCGTGGGAGGGCAAGGTCCGCGAGCTGTGCGGTCGCCTCCTCGACGACATGGGCGAGATCACGCCGGGCGAAACGGTGATCGACGCAGCCGTGCAGTACGCCCAGCACATCCCGGTCAACGTGATCGGTCAGATGCTCGGTTTCCCCGAGGAGGACGAAGAGCTGTTCCGCAGGTTCGTCCACGACGCGTTGGAGCGCATCACCGAGGAGCCCGGCACCCGCGAGGGCATGGACGATCTCGGCAAGTACATCGCCGCGCAGATCCAGGACCACCGCGAGAACCCGCGAGACGACCTCACCAGTTACCTGATGAACGTCGAACTCGACGGGAACAAGCTGTCCGACGAGCACGTCGGAGGCTCGATCGTCCTACTCCTGATCGCCGGCATCGACACGACGTGGTCGGCGATCGGCTCGTCGCTCTGGCACCTTGCGCAACATCCGGAGCATCGCCTGCGGCTCGTCGACGATCCCGAAGTGATGACGTTCGCGCTCGAGGAGTTCCTGCGTGCCTACGCGCCGGTCACCATGGCTCGGATGGTGGCCAAGGACCATGAGTTCCACGGCTGCCCGATGAAGCAGGACGACTGGGTGCTGCTCCCGTTCCCCGCCGCCAACCGCGATCCCGAGCAGTTCGAGGATGCCGACGGGTTCGTGATCGACCGCGAGCAGAACCGGCACGCCGCCTTCGGCCTCGGCATCCATCGCTGCCTGGGTTCGAACCTGGCCCGGCTGGAGTTGAAGGTCGCGATCGAGGAGTTCGTCCGGCGCTTCCCCCACTTCGAGCTGGCGGGTGACGTCCGCTGGTCGGTCGGTCAGATCCGCGGCCCACGCGAGCTGCCGGTCCGAGTCCTGACCTGGTAGGGCCCGTCCGGCGCCGACGTCGCCTCAGGCGAGGTGGCCGAGCAGTCGTCGGGTGACCTCGCCGGGGTCGTCGAGTTCGAGCCACCGCGGGACCCGGAGCAGCCACCGGACCGGCGCGCTCGGGCGCGTGACCATGTACGCGAGCGCAGTCACGACGTGGTCGAGTTCTGCGACCTCGACGGCCCGCGTGGGCTCGTCGACACGATGCAGCCGCTCCGCCGTCGCCCACGCCTGGTCACGGGCCCGATCGAGCGAGAACGCGAAGACTCGGCCACCACCGGCACCGGCCGCCCACTGCGTCCAACCGCTGACCCGGCCGACGTCGCGGAGGATCTCGGCCTGCGTCTCTCCGAGGATGTCGTTGATCGCATCGAAGTCGGGTCGGAGCGAGTCGAGCGGCCGACCGGCGCCCGCCAGCTCGACCACGACCTGGGGGAGGTCGTGGTTGACGTGGGCGTTGATGCCCAGGAGGAGGTGCTGGACGATGAGCAGCCGGCGGTCGTCGGCGACATCGAACGTCGCCTGCCAGCAGGACGGCATCGGGCGGCTGCCGTGACGGGGGCCGACGTACCAGTCGGCGAAGGTGCGGGCGAATTCCGCCATGCGTTCACGGTCACCGAACCGGCCGTCGCCGATCGCTCGGTCGACGCGTTCGGTCACCCGGGCGTACATCGCCGGGAAGTATCCGGCGGCGTCACCTGCGGCCAGGGCTTCTGCCCGGAGCAGGTCGATCGTCGGTTCGAGCACGTACCGAACGTACCCCCTCGGCGCGCAGGTCGATGTCGTTCGCGTCAGGCGCGACCAACTCGAATCGGGCGGAATCGCCCACGCGCGTCCGGCGTCGGGCGCCGATCCGAGGAGGGACCCGATGAACCGGAGACCGGCGAACGCGAGAGGGCTGACCCCGCGGGCAGACTCGACGGGTGTGTCCGGGATGCAGTCGAGGTCGGCGGGGTTCGACCTGCGCCGCGTGGACGACGGCCGGATCCTGGAGCACCGGGACGGCGCCGAGGCGCCATCGAGTGGCCCGCAACCCGACGGCGGCGAGTTCTGACGAGCGGGG
>Ga0055584_100000905_pt1 | contig 28562 bp, 37 predicted proteins | sample OSDHelmetaG_FD_58716 | JGI IMG/M metagenome (GOLD analysis project Ga0055584, IMG submission 58716) | Pelagic marine sediment microbial communities from the LTER site Helgoland, North Sea, for post-phytoplankton bloom and carbon turnover... | ecosystem: Environmental > Aquatic > Marine >... | reverse complement strand
TACATGTTGTAATTACGAAAATGTAGATGATTATTTCTTTTTAGAACATATGTTAGAAGTTGCCGATAACCCATTTTTACCCGCTGTTTGTATATTTTTTGATACTGTAAAAGGTTATCCAGTACAACGATTTATGGATGATCCCGTTAAATATCATTATTCTAAACTAACTGAAACTGAACACGCAGAAATTATGGATGAATTATGTCATTATTAAATACATTTACTGAAGAAGAAAAATCATTACTTAGAAAGTACCATTTTTCTGATACTAAACATAGCCAATTATCTGACGCGTTCATTATTGGGTTACGTCATAATAAAGCTATCGAAAACATCGAAGATGATAGCTCGATGGTTAGAATAAATGAAGCGCATAGATCATTAAATCTGTATAAACTTAAAATGTCTAAAGAAATAATCAGAATTCGTGATTTTCTAGAGAGTGATGTATTCTTTTTAGTTAATGTAAGCGGTAAAATTAATGATGGTGTGTATAGAAACTCTATAAAGTACTTTATTAATACGTGGATTTATGATAATGATTTTAAAGGTTATGATGTCGTTTGTGATAGTAATTTAAATACCCCTGAAGTTATAAATGATGGTGTTTTGAAAATACAAATCGTACATGATAGTGGTGTTGTTTTAGATTTTGAATATAAAGGTCAGAAGAAATGAGAAAGTTACTAGCAAAATTCATCAATCGTATTAAGAGTAATGATATATTCTTTTTACACGCGGATATGTTCCCTCACCGAGTACATAACGAAGTTAATTGTGGTATTCAAGAACCACATATGGTAAACCTTGCGCAAGGGTTATCTGCTCAAAATAAAACCGTATTTATTTACGGTGTTTGTGGTTTTGTTTTATATAAAAGTTATGAACAAATTAAATTAGTTTTACGTCGACAATCTGGTAGTGTTATATTTGTTAATGCGGGTGCTAATGGTTGTTATGGTAAAATAGGTAAAGGCCACACGATCGACGATGATGCGGAATTGTGTGAGTTGTTAAAAATCCCATTGTATGAGCCGAAAACCAGAAAAGAGTTTTTGCGTTTATCGAAAGATTTGATAAATACACAAGGCGTACATTTTGTGCGATTGGGTTTTGATAATGAAAAATGGGAATAATATGAATAACGAAACAAGTGGATTTAAAACAGACGTTAAGTTGAAATCATTGGGTAAATCACATTGGTGGAAACGTGAAAATTTCGAAGTGTTAGAGGATATCATTTATTACAGTGAATTGATGGGACAGTTTTATACAATCCCTAAAGGATTTCAAAGTGATTTAGCCTCAACTCCGTATATTTTTAGTTGGTTATTACCACCCGATGGTGAATATAAGTATGAAGCACTTTTACATGATTACTTATACCGCACAGTTACGGTTAATATAACACGTGATCAAAGTGATTTAGTGTTTGAGGAGGCTATGATTGTTGGTATTGTTGATAAGTGGAAACGTATTACACTTGTAAAAGCTGTTCAATTGTTTGGCGGTTCATCATTCGAAGATCGAGAGTTGTTGTGATAATTCATATATGGAATGAAAAAGAAGTTATTAATGAACATCAAACATTGTACACTAAAGATTATCGTGTTAAAATATTTGGTAAATACAGAAAATTTCTAACTGTAAAGCGATGGGAGTCATCTTTAAATGATTCCTTAAACCGTTAATAAAAACAGGTAATTAATTATGAGAGAATCACAACTGCCAAATTATCGTATCGTTACACACGGTCAAAAATTGGACTTAGATGGGGATGTGAATTACTTTATTACAAGTGATTTACATTTCTTCCACAAAAACATTCTAAAACACGCACCTAAAACTCGACTGTTTGAAAATGTCGAAGAAATGAATGCGGCTATTGTAAAACACTGGAATGAAACAGTCGGGGTTGATGACGTAATTTTCTTTTTAGGGGACTTTTCGTTTGGTTCATTAGAAGAGACATTAGAAATATTGAATGATCTTAATGGTAATATAGTGTTTATACGCGGCAATCATGATAGAATGTTTGATAGTATTAATATAGACGAGCATTATTATTTAGAAGTAAAAGTTGATAAAAAATTAGTGTGTATGATGCATTATCCTTTAACTGCTTGGAATAAACAACACTATGGTAGTGTTCAATTATTTGGTCACTGTCATGGAAAATATCAAGGTGTTGGTAGACAGGTTGATGTAGGTTATGATAATTTCGGTAAAATAATGAAATTAAAAGATGTATTAGATATTGCATTATCTAAAAAAGTTGTTACAGTAGACGGACATTAAAATAAGGTTATAATTATGAAATTGAATGTAGACGATTTAGTCGAACAAGGGTTAGTTAAAAAGAAAACTTATACCGAAGGACGATATGCGGGTTTAAGTGTGTTGAAATATACTAAAAAGGTATTTTTTAAAAACCTATGGCGTTTAGATGCTCGACTTTTACATTGTCGTGGGACTGTAATCGACGAAAATCACAATGTTATTGTTAATCCTTTTAAGAAAGTATTTAATTTAGGTGAAAACAAGAAAACTGTACCAAAAGATATACGTGTCCAAGCAATCGTAAAAGTTAACGGTTTTATGCTTTGTGTCACTAAAACTGAAAAATACGGTATTATTGTTTCAACTACAGGAACATTAGATTCAGATTTTGTTGCGTTAGGCCAAAAATGGGTTGATACATTAAACACTGATAAACTGATCGAAAATGTAACATATAGTTTTGAAGTTTGTGATGAAAGTGATCAACACATCGTACCCGAAGAATACGGAATTTATCTTATTGGTGCACAATGGAATACCGAAAATAATTTAGTTACTGAAGAGTTATTAGATAAACATGCCGAATTTTTAGGTGCTATGCGTCCACATCATGAATGGTATGATTCTATTGACGATTTAGATACCTATGTTGAGCATGAAGGTTTTATGATCCGTAACACATACGGTGTAACACTTGTTAAAATTAAATCACCACATTACCTAGTTACTAAAGCTTTATTACGTATGGGTAAAACGCGTACAAATTTAATGTTTAATGAGCCTAAAAAATTCAAACAACAAATTGATGAAGAGTTTTATGATTTGCATGAATTTGTAATTGACAAATACACGCCTGAAGATTGGAATGAATTTTCAGAAAATGAACGTCGTAAAATTGTTACAGATTACTTTGAAGGTAAATAATATGACACAAAAATTAATATTAATTCGTGGTGTTAGTGGTAGTGGAAAAACTACCCTAGCAAAAACACTAGAAATGATACCTAATAGTATCAGTGTATGCGCTGATGATTATTTTTATACCGACGGTGTTTATAATTGGGATGTTAGTAAGTTACACAATGCTCATAAATGGTGCATGTATAAGACCAAACAATATTTTGAAATTGGTTATTCAAATGTGATCGTTCATAATACGTCTACTTCAGAAAAAGAAATTAAACCTTATCAAAAGATTGCTGATGATTATGGTGCTGAATTGGTTTCTATAATTGTAGAAAATCGTCACGGTAATTCGAGCATTCACAATGTGCCTGAAGAAACTTTAGAAAGACAAAAGTTCAATATTCTTAATAGTATAAAATTAGATAATTATAAAGGTTAATATGTCATTTTTAAAAATACTTGTGATTGGTAAAGTTATTGTAGCATTAGTTTGTGTTATATTAGGTGCTATACTAGCACTAAATCATAACGATCAATGGGGTTGGTTTTTAGTTGTTGGTGTTATTTTTGGTGCAATGAGTGGTGAATCAAAAACGGAAGATTAAGTATAAATATCATTTTAGGTAGATGATATGAATATACAATTTTGTAAAGAACTTTTTCCTTTCGCTTGTAAAAATGATGATTCTGTATTGATATCGTCTAAACATGGGATCGGAAAAAGTTCAGTAGTTGAACAATTCACTATAGAAGAAAAATACCACTTTGAACCGTTATTTTTAAGTACTCAAGAAATCGGTGACTTAATTGGTCTACCTAAAAACAAAGACGTAGATGGTGAAACGGTAACTTATTGGACAAGACCAGAATGGTTGGATCGAATAATAAGCGCAGAAAACCGAGGCGTTAAGAGTGTATTATTTTTAGATGAATTAAACCGTGCGCACCCAGACGTTCTACAATCAATTCTACAGTTAGTTTTAGACGGTAGAATACACGATCACAATTTACCAAAAGGTGAGCTAAAAACCTTCATTATATCCGCAATTAACCCATCAAGCGACTACCAAACATTAGAATTAGATCCCGCATTATTGGATAGATTTTTAAAATTAGACGTTGAAGTCGATGCAAACATTTGGCTTAAATGGGCTAAAACACAGAACATCAACACCAATATTATAAACTTCATTACAGCTAATCCAGATTATTTGCACTTCACACCTGAATATGATAATACAGCGTCAGAATTTGACCGTTGTGGTTCATCACCTAGATCACTTTGTAAAGTATCAATGTACGTTGACTTTTATGAAGGTGGATTAATAAGCAACGAACAATTACTTATTTTTATTAAAGGTAAAGTAGGTAAAGTTGTCGGTTATATGCTTTATTCTTATATTATGGATAATTCGCAAATGGATCACAACGACGTTATAAATCTAATTACAAAATTAGAATCTCATAAAGCAACCCATATCCAATATTCTGAACAAGTTAAATTGTTCATGGAAGATACAGAATCATTTTCTAAAATTAACATATGTGAACAAATTTTGTACATGTGTGATAATGGATTAGAGTATAAATATCTTTTAATATACCTTTACTCATTAAACATTGAGTTGTTAGTGCCGCAATTGAAAGGCATAAAAGAAAAACACATAAAAGTATATGATGCATTGGCTAAATTAGATATTGTTAATAACAAAGAACTATTTACTAGAATAGTCAAATTAAAAGGGTAAAATTATGGAATTTCTTAAATCGATTTGGGTGTGGGTATTGGTCGTAATTACGGTGGTAACATTGACGGTTCTATTAATGTTATCTAAAGTAGAAAATGGAAAATTACAATCAAATATTGAGGTGCTTAATAGCAATATTATCGCACAACAAACGATCATAGCCAACTATAATGATCAAATAAAAGATGTGTCTACCACTAATATCAACCTATCCAAAGAATTAAGTAATAATGCTAAAGAGTTGAGTAAACAACAATCACAGTTTAATTCGAATAATTTAGAGCGATTACTAAACCTAAAACCGACATTAATTATTAAACAAGCCAATCGTAAAACCAAAGAAATATTTGACGATTACAGCACATTTACTCAAGATTTCGAGGATAACAAATAATGAAAAATTTACGAATAGTATTATACGTTATATTTGCTTTTGCGGTTATTGGGTGCACAACTACACCAGATCAAATAGTAATACAACGAAATGATGTTTCGATATTGGAACGCCCACAAAGCATAACATTAGAAGATGTTAACTTTTCAACAACTAATATTGATGGTACACCGTATTTTATATTGACAGCACAAGATTACCAAAGCTTATCAATTAACGTTCAAAAAATGATTAAATACTCAAAAGATAGCTTGACAATTATAGAAAATTATGAAGATATGATTGAAAAGTCTAATCAACAAATTGAGCATTAAATAAACAATATTCAAAGCGACAAAATTTAGGCTTTATAGATTCGCAATCTTTAAAGTCTACACCACTCTTTTCTTTATTAGCAAAATACACACAAGGGTATATTTTATTATCTTGCACAACACTTTCATGTTCTGTTATACTGCATCGTCTACCTTTAGTTTTACAAGAATCATCTAACCAAGATTGATATAAACCATTCTTATAATACCACAATTTTTTTACGTCCTCAAATACTGATGGTTCCTGTATATTAATAACTTGACTTCTTTCATTTGGTTTTTCTTCAAGTTTACCGAGTTCAGGGTATAAATGCAATTCAATATCATATTCTAAAAGTTGTCGTTTCAATTCGTGATATTCTTCATATGCATTATTGTTCAATTGTGGATTATCCACGACATTAACACACTTTACATGGCTTGAAATTTCGGAAACTTTAACCATAAAATCGTCGATATTAGTATCAGAGTTGTGATAACTGAATAATATTTTTAACCTATCGGTACTAATATAATTAAGAAACTTTAATGATTTTGAACCGTTACTAGTGATCAAAATGTGAAGATTGTCAAATTCTAAAAGAAATTCGATCAGCTTTTTAAATTGTGGGTGCCTAGTTGGTTCACCACCTATAATGTTATATTCGATAATTGTATCTTTAAATGATTCAATATAATATCTTAATCCTTCAAAATCGACTTTTATATTATCAAAAGTATCGTCAAATACTTCATAACAATAACTACATGAATAGTTGCATTTTCGCGTCAATCTGTGTTCAATCCTATAAGATTTCATATCTTAACCTTTTAGCCATTATATATAAATATATCATTATATATATCTATAAGGAAAGTTATAAATGAAAAATCCTAGAGAATTGAAGGTTGAAAATGAGATCGTTTTTGAGAAAGTGCTTGTCCCAAGCTCTATGACTGGTCGAGAAACTATTATGTGTTTCGGTGATTGGAATGGTGCAAACGTCGAAATTCAAACACAATTAGAAGTAGATGGTGAATATTCAGCAGTGACTACACTACCTGAAAATGGTTCACACACTGAAAATTTCGCACTTGAACTAAACGTGGGTTATAAAAATCCTGTAATTGTTAGTGTTAGTGGTTCGAATACCGCAAAATTGTTTATAAAAGTTGTAACCGCAGAGGTATAATATGACTAATAAAAGTATTATTAACAGTATAACCAAATCTGTTATTAACGGCATTGGTAATAACAATGGGACGGTTGAAAAAATACCGACTACATTGACGATCACCAATTATGATGTTATAGAAGATAATACACCAATTTCAACAATTGTGGGAACATACACACTAGTATTTGATGAATCCGAAGTTGTTACTGTAGATTTCTCAAAAGATACTAATTTAAATGGATATTATGAAATAGTTGATTTTGATATATTATTAACTGAAGCGGGTTTTGATTTTTTAAATTTAGGCAACGCGTTACCTAATGTTTATTTAACAACTTCTGATAATGTATTAGCTAATAATATTATAACAACTACATTGGTCGACGATGAAACTTTGTTAACTGTACAAAATGGCACGATTATTGAAGATACAACCCAAATAGGTGATATAGTTTGTTCGTTTAGTGGATCTGATGAGGATGATATACTTGTATATTCTTTCACTGATGGTACTAATACGGAAAATTATTACACCATTGACGGTAATAATGTATTACTAACTGAAGCGGGCTATATCTCTTTACATGAAGGCAATAATCTACCAAATGTTAGTATAACAACCAATACAGGCAAAACGGTAGAAAATGAAATTGATACTATAACTATTGCAAGACGTTGGTATTATAGACCAGATGATTTAGACGATTATGTTGTGATAGATACAGCCGCAGTAAGGTCGGGGCAAGTTGTGTCATTTTATGCTCAAGGTATAGTGAGAGGTACTATGAACTTGATTGGTGCGGGTGGTAGTTCGAATGAGTTCAGGTTACAAGTTGAATTTTCTAGCAACACAGAACAAATGTATTGTACCCGCGGATCAATAAAAATAGATGGTGTATCTACAAATCAATGGCCTAATGATGGTGAAGTACATTTTATAGAATTGACAGGAACAAGTTACGGTCAAATGAATAGGATTTTTAGATCGTCAGCAGGTTGGTATAGTTCAGTGTCTATATGGGATATGGAAATAAGTGGTTCAGATTCAGGTGCGTTTAGTTATGCTTTAGATGATGGATATAGAGAAGATGGTCAAATTTTTGAAGGAGTTCAAGGTCGGCATGGTAAATTATACAACGGACAAGAATCAAGTTGGGTATATGACAAAGTTATATAAGTTTGTAACATACGAAGATTGGGAAACCAAATACAAAACACACTACCCAAATGCTAGGGTAAATATAGAAAAAACTGAAGTGTTATTAAGCTGTAAAGGGGAAGGATTATTAACTTTTGATGAGGCACATTTTCACATTAATAATGTTTGGACGCAATTACCTACGCCCGAATATGTTCCAGAACCCTACGTCGTAGGGTCGGAATTGTTATAAATTAAGCTCTCCATTTACCATTTTTTAAGGTAATGATTGCTCGTTTACCATTCACATATGTCAAAATGTGTGAATGGTTCCAAGAACTACCACCCTTATTATATCCTTGTTCAAGTTCACCACTCATACCCGCATAATAAACACCCTCACGAATAGCCGCACCATGAACATGACCTAAATTGTGTTTAATACCTAATTTTAGATATGTCTGAATACCGCCACGACTTCCAGAATTACCCAAATGACCATGTGAACCACACTCAATATTTCCCGCTATTCTAAAACTTTCGTCTTCACGTAAAAATAAAACATCGTCTAAACCACCGTCTAAAATTTTACAAGCGTATTCAAATACCGCTAAACTTTCACCACGTGCGATCGCTTTATAAATTGCTGTTTGCATTTCTAAAAAGAAAATAGCATTAACAGGATCACGTTTATAATCCATTTCTTTTAACCATTGAGTAACGGCTAAATTGTGATTACTTTCAACGATAATTGTTTGACTAAAGTCACGAATTGTTTCTTTAATAACTTGAGCAGTATTAAAAATTTCATCCTTGACAGATTCAGTTTGATTGTGATACATTTTAAACATGAAGTGTGGATCTTTAACGTTGTGGTGATTACGTGCACGTTGATCATGTACATCATGTAAAAATTGATATTTAGGACGTAATACATCTAAAATACTATCGTTAAGTTTATTTTTACGCCATGACACATCCGCTACCATTTCACTTAAACCCGCGGCATGAATATCACCGTAGTTGATCGCTTCAATAGATTGATTTTCTTTAATACCTTTTGGTGTGTATAAAACATCTAAGTCATAAAATTCACCAGTTTCAGAATTAGCTACTAATTGACGTACAAACCATTCACCGTCTTCATCAATTTCAACCGCTAAAGCTCCGAAAATATGATGCCATTCAGCTTTTGTTCCAGATTTTTTCTGGATGTAATTCATTTGTGTTAAACAACCAGTAGTGTATAACATTTTAGGTGTATCATGTTTTGGTGTAGGGATACTTTCAAGTTGCATTTTTGCGTGAGGGATAATTCCGCTTTCACTGCCAGTATAATTATATAAACCTGATAATGGTGTAACAGCAGTTGGTAGAATATTAAATTCACCACAAAATACCAAATCTTTAGCAATTTGCATAGGCTTATCACAGATACTATCACGGATACGCTCATCAAACCATAAATCTTCATGTGTATTTTTAAAGCTATTTTTATTATAATCAAATGTACTAACAATTAATTCTGAATTGTTGTGTTCTGCATATACCATTAAAGATTTGTAGAATTTATCATGTATAAGTGTATTGTTTTGTGCTGATGTTATAATGAAACGATCACCTTTAAATTGTCCTCGTTTAGTGTCAGGCTCCGAAATTGTACCGCCCGCAATTTGCATATTACCAACAATACCGCGATAACTACCAGTACTTAGCAATTCTTTTTTGATACGTCGAATTGTACTTTCCGCACTAGGGCTTTCTAAAACCATTTCCGCGATATAATAGTTTGAATATCCCTCACCGCCATTATTTTCTAATTGGATACCTTCAGTAATCATATCAATGATTTGGATTACCTGTTCTGAGTCTAAAGCCATAATATTTCCTTAGTTTTGCAATTATTATTGTTATACAGTATAATACTATTTATATCGTTGAAATACCACCATTTTAACCACTAAATGATAATATTTATCGATAATATTTGACTAAATTTAATAGTTAACGTAACATCCAAACCAACCCAATAACGGGCAATTAAAAAGGTAATAATTATGACAATTCAAATTCACCACATCATTGCAGATTTAAATGAGACAAATTCGTCTAATGACAAATTAGCAAAATTAAAAAAATACAAAGATCACGAACAATTCAAACGCGTTCTAGAATTAACGTATGATAAAGCTCGTTTCACATTTGGTATAACTATGAAAAATGTTAAAACATCACGTGAAATTAAAATTGATCCTTACATTACGTTAGATGAAGCATTAGAGCATTTAAATCGTTTCTTAACTCGCGAATTAACAGGTAATGCGGCTATCGAATTTTTAGGTAAAATGCTTGATGAATTACGCCCAAATGATGCCGAAACAATTCGTTTAATTATCGGTCGTGATTTGAAAATTAATGTTGGTCGTACCACTATCAATAAAGTATTTAAAGGTTTAATTGTTAAACCAGTTTATAAACGTTGTCTTTTATTTAATAAAGAAACAGCTAAAAAAATTAAATTTCCCGCTATTTTAGATTTAAAAGCTGATGGTACATATCGCGAAACTTACGTTAAAGATGGTATTGCAACGTATATGTCACGTTCTGGTGAAATTTACGAATACCCATTAATTGGTGATGAAATTAAAGCTAATGCATTACCTGATGGTTACTACTTTGGTGAATTAACCGTTGAAGGTATTACAAATCGTTCTGTTGGTAATGGTATGATCGGTTCAGATGATTGCCCGCATGAAAAATTAATCTATTCAGTATGGGAATATTGCACAGAAGAAGAATACACTAAAGCTAAAAATAAAGTTAAAGGTGATATGCCGTCTACTAAATATATTGATAGTCGCAATCTTTTAGAAGAATTGCTGAAAAATGGCAACTATAAACATATTCAAATGATCGAAAGTTTAGAAGTTGATTCAGCAATTGAAGCTATGGAATATTGTGTAAAATGGATGCAAAAAGGTTTAGAAGGTGGTGTACTTAAAAACAAACATATGTTGATGAAAGACGGGAATAGTGCAGATCAACTCAAAATGAAACTTGAAATTGATGTCGAAGTCCGTGTTGTTGGTCAACGTGAGGGTAAAAAAGGCACTAAACGCGCAGGTAAATTAGGTTCATTAGAATTTGCAAATGATGAAGGTACGGTGAAAGGTTTCGCTAGTGGTTTTAGTGATAAAGTACTTGATGAAATTAGTGCAAATTTCGAAAAATATAACGGTAAAGTATTTACTGCACGTTGTAATGATATTACAAAAGGTCGTAACAATGAGCATTACGCTTTATCACATCCTCGTTGGATCGAATGGCGAAATGATAAAGATACTACCAATACATTAGAAGAAATGTTTGCTCAAAAAGAAAGTGCAATGTTACTAAAAAATATCATGTAAGTTTTTACAACTCAACTGGATATTAAAAAACCCAGTTGAGTTGTAAACAAGAATAGATATCATTAAGGAATTATAATGGAAACATTTAATATTAGATTACTATTAGATTTACCAATAGATAAGCGTTTCAATTGTGTTAAAGGTAACGTATATAAAAATGCATCATACAACTATCATACCAGTAGTGGTAGGCCGCACGGTGTTAAATTCAAATCACATTGTGGTGCGAATGTAGTAGCATTAAAAGGTGAATACGAAAAAGTAGAATTTTTGAAGAAATAAGTTGTATTACACAAATTAGTCTGTATAATGGGTTTTGTGGTCAGGGAGTTCCTAACCACTAACTCAAAAAAGGTGATAATTATGTCTAATCTATATTCTAAATTCTACATCGGTACTGGCGAAGAAACTAAAATGTACACTTTACGTCACCAATACGAGGAAATTATATCACTTCATGACGGTAACGGTAATTATTCTCAAGCCGTAGTTATGCGCGATTACTATATGCGTAACCTATCTATCGATGCTGATAAAGCTAAAGAAAAAGCTGAAGAAATGGGTTATGCAGTTTCAAAACCTAAATTCTCATTAGAAGAAATCGCACGAAATGAAAATGTTCAATCTGCTCATGAACAAGCGATCGCTGAAGATGGATTCCGCACTACTCAAAAACAAGCACTTGATTACGAAATTCAACTTGTTCAAGAAGGTTTATTCCCTTTTGGTTACAGTAAAGCTTTCCCATTAATCAAAATTCATTCTGAAAAGGGTGATAGTTGGGCTAAATACTGGATGAAATACGGTCGCCAAGATGACGCAACAGCTACTATTAAATTATTAGGTGCTAAACTTGAATTACTTTTCCCTGAATTGGCTGAATTGGAATTCATGGACAAAAAAGGTAACGGTATTTACTTTGGTCAAGTTGGTGTTAGACAGAAAAAAGTAGTTGTTCGTTGTGTTGAAAGTTTTGGTTTTGATGGATTTTATGGTTATACATACATCAAGAAGTTTTTAACTGAATCTGGCGAATTGTTAACATATAAAGGTTCAGCATCACAAGATATAGAATTAGGTGAAGAAGTTGTGATTAGTTTTGGTATTAAAGAACACGGTGTGTATGACGGTGTTAACCAAACAAATATTTTACGCATTAAAGTTGATAAGGTTTAAGTATGAATGAAATAGAAACAAATATAAAAATAATCCAATTGTCGTTAAAACAATTGGATTTAGTTATAGAGTGTTTTGAAGGATATGATAACGTCCCTAAAAATACCGATTTTTATAGAACGAAATTAGCTGAATATCAAAATGCTTTAAATAATAAAGAATATGAATTAAAAAAATTATCGGAGTACCAAAATAAGCACCCCGAATTGTTTATTTAATCGAATATATCCTCCATAGTGATCGAGGTATCAACAACATTACCAATAAGCGTATCCGCAACTGTTTCTAATAAAGTAGTATCTTTGATTGGTTCAAATTCAGAATATGAAAATGTTACTGTAAATTCCATCACTTTATTAGAATCTGAGTCGCTAAAATCTACACCACTTATACTAGTTGGGTAACAGTTTTGTAACTTGTAACCGTAAACCTTATCATTACTGTTATTCAACGCCCAAATATTAAAACTATTCTGATAACTAGCCAATGAATCCGCGAAATCATCATCTAGTAAACTTTGTACAATTGACGACGGATCAGATTGCAATTTACTTACAATATCTAAAATGCCGCTCGTAGTGGCCTCATATGACGATAGATCAAACGCGGCTGATGTACCACTATCATCAACAACCTTTAACCAAGCGTCAAAGAATTGTCTAATATTCGCTTCATCGTCATCTATGAATCCTAATGTAATTGAACCATTATAAGTAGTTTCAGCACGTACAACATATTTACGACCGTATCGCCAAATTTCATTTGTTGCAATCGTTCTTTCTGGAAAACTAGCTTTATTACAAAGTATATTAAGTTTATTAGCATCCATAGTTAATATTGGTGATGTCATTTCAACCAAATATTTATTTGTCATTAAACCGCCACCTATTGACGATTTAAGATCTGATATAGTTTTACTCATATTTTACTACCTTATTTATTAAGTGAATTAGGCATATTGTCAGAATTCACACCACCAGTATTAAACATATCAAACATTTTACTGTAAGTTGATGTATCTGAAGATAACCCCGTTACATTAGCAAAAATATTAGATACATCACCGACCGTTTCACCTGATATAAGTTGATTAGCGAATTCTGTCAAATTACTCGATATAGTCGAACTAACACTACTTTGTATCTTAGATATAATACCATCTAAAAAATTACCTGAATCCGCTGAAGTTACTGAATGCGTATAATGTGTAAACGCAAAAGTTACCGTGAATTCTAAAACTTTAGATGTTCCCTCATAAGATACATCAACTTCCGAAATACGAATAGGAAAAGCATTGTGCATTTCATATTTTGACATTTGTTCAGTCTCATCAAAACTTAATTGGTATACACTAATATCTCTATAAAAACCATAAGATTTATGTTGCTGTATTAATGCGTCCATACCATCTACACTATCATTATAGTGATGTTTTTCATCAAGTGCTTCAAGCCACAACTCGAATACATTCTTCAATTCGTGGTTATCTGTTAAGTAAAAAGTACACGACCATTCTTGACTATACTTTACATGACCACGAACGGGTACAGGTCGACCGCCCATTTTTATGTGTATAGGGGTATGTGACTTTCCCGGAAATGACGTAGTTTTAACTGAAGACGCGACAAATTCCGAATCTGGCTGATTTTGAGAAGTAAATTGAAAAATAGCATCAAATTTGGTACTTCTACCACCGTCACCTAAATTTTTCTCTAATAGATTCTGTATATTTGAACTCATGATTATTCCTTAAATGTATTATTTATAAATAAAGAAAGATAATCAATAAAGGTAAAATTATGGCTTTTTCAACAGATATTTCGGCAATTATAAATAAAAAATGGTCTATGTCGAATACGTACCAAGTACAAATATCATTTTCTTCAGAAATGGGTAAATTGATAGGTTGGGTTGATGACGTAGAGGGTAGGGATATTAATCAACATATCGTATCTATAAACACGCCTGATTTTAGTAATTCACCTATCGAAGTTTATATAGGCGGGCAATACAGGATTCATAACGGTAAAGACGAATTATATCGATTCTCAATAACATTTCGAGATTATGATATGATGTACTTGTACAGAAAATTTTTAACAGCATATAGATCTCAAGCGGGTTGGTATTTTGATGATGCTTGCTCAATAATTAACATCATTAAAGAGGCCGATTATGAAGGTGAAGTTAATACTGAATTGATGACGTTAAACGATTGTTTTATTGAGGGCATTTCTAATCTCGATATAAATAATAATAATGAGGCTCAAGTTTCTGAGTTTACCGTAAAATTTAAATCAATGTCACCTGTAATAAAAAAATAGGTTGAGGACACATAATGACTAACAAAACAGATGAATTAATTCAAAAAGAATTCCCATACGAAGTAAGTATTCGTGATAAAGTTTTCAAATATCGTTCGTGGAAAATTAAAGATAAAAAGAAATATCTTGCGTACACCGCTAAAATTGAATTAGTCGACTCTATTGAAGAAAAAGAAAAAATCGTTAAGGGTATCAGACAAAGTTTAGTTATTGATTGTTTAGAGGGTGCACCACCAATAACACCAGACGAATATCAATTTTTACTTGTAACTATTCGTAATAAAAGTATTAGTCATAAAGTTGAAATGGCATTAGATTGTGCTAAATGTGAAAAAACTTTCACGTTTGAACTAGATTTGAATACAGCGGTTAAAGCCGACTGTGAAAACTTTAGTACAATTATCGTAGAAAGTGGTAAAGGTAAATTACGTTTTAAAATGGGGCGCATTAAATCTCAAGACGTATATGACGATTATTTGGCAAAAGCTGAATCAGAATTTGAAGCATTATTCGTTGACTTAGTACAGCACGTACAAAGTATTAATGATCACGTTTACACTTCAGAAGAAAAATTCAGCCTATTTAATAGTGTTGATGTCAATCTTTTTGAAGATATTATTACTCAATGGGAAAAACAACGTTTCAAATTGGATAACGTTATCGGTGTTGTTTGTACAAATTGTGGTCATGTTGAGAACGTTGTTGTCGATGATATTCCCGCGTTTTTCCCAGAATCATGGTCTGAATAAATGAAATTTAAATACGGTTCGATATATGGCTTTAAAGAAATTGAAGTGTCACAGTATACAACTAAACAAGAAAAAGCAATACTTGTTATGTTGATGCAGGATGTCGAACACGTGAATTTTGATATTTTAGATGAGGCGTTATTGATAATTGGCTATGATAAAGAAACTATAGCCAATTTCACACGATACGAAAAACGTATAATTTTATTAAAATGTCGAGAATTGTCACTAGGTGATGATATTAGTTTCAATTTCACGTGCAATAAATGTCATGCTGTAAATAATACATTAGCTAAGGTCGATGATTTTTTCACAAATAAAATCAATGTTGACCATAAACCTAAAAAATATCCTAATTTTTCTATAGTAGAACAATACAATGATTTAACAGATAAATCAATCGATATAGAAGATTATTTACGAATTCATGACGGTTCGAAAGTTTCGACTGATATTATAGATAATATGGATGCTATAGAATTTGAAGATATTTATGACGAAATTGAGACTAAAACGATTAAGTTTAAGTCTAATATAATCGGATATTGTCAATGTGGTAATCATGTTCCTATCAATCTTAGTGATAATTTTATTGTTGAGAATATGAGTGAAGACACGATCCAATCTATATACAAAACATATTCTGATTTGATTTATTTCGGAAAATATAGTAAGCAAGATATAGATACATTAATACCGTTTGAACGTACTATATTTGTCGGTATGTTAAACAATACCAGAAAAGAGACATCGGGTCAATAGAGGATTTGTAATGGCTAACCGTAAAGCAAAGATTAAACAAAACACTAAAGCTAAAAGTAGCGGTAGAAAATCATTGAGTTCTGCACCTAAACGTGCTAGAGGTCGACAAGTCACTGAAGTTGATACACCATCGACTAGTGCCCGTTCAGAAAAAATTCGTGAGACTTTAGAAGAACGTAAAATAGCCAATCAACGTGCAAAACTTGATAGCCAAAAACAACTTGAAAATACTCAAAAACTTGATAAAGTTAAAGCTACCGAAAAAGAAGTTAAATCATCTAAAAGTAGTAGTGAAGTTGTACAAACTCAAATTGAGGTACAATCTAGAGAAATCGAATTAGTTCAAAATAATATCAGTGATGTTGATAGTAAAGCGATCGCACAAGTAACAGAAAATCGTGATCAAGATTTGCCAAAATTAACAGGTATATTGAATACTAATACAAAAATTCTAGATGTATTAACTCGCATGTATCAAAGTAATCATGATGATCAAGACACAAGTATTAATTTGCCTGTACCTAGTGATAATCAAGATACATCTAACCCAACAACTTCACCACAAAATGAAGATGATGACAAGGATAAAGATAAAGATAAAGACAAGGATGAAAATAAAGGCGGTCTGTTAAAAAGTCTGTTAGCAGGTTCATTTATGGGCTTTTTAGCGAAAAAGATTTTCGGTAGAATATTAAAATTTTCACCGACTAGAGCGTTACTTAAAACCGTTAAATACCTATCTAAAATGGTAACAAAAGGTGCCGTATCGACTTTAAAATATCTTGGTAAAGTTGGGCTTAGAAGTCTTAAAAGTATGTTTTCTTTTATAAAGACATTAATGCCTCATGCAAAAACCATTTTAAAAACACTATCATCATTAACCAGTAAAGGGGCTAAAGTTGCTAAAGCCGCGGTAACAGCCACTAGTAAAATGGCAAGCGGATTAGTTAAAAAGAGTGGTGAAAAAATAGCGGCTAAAATTGCATCAACAGTAGCTTTGAAAACTGCGGCACGTGGTGCGGCTATGGCAATACCAATTGCGGGATGGGTAGTTACTGCGGGATTGACTGCAATGGATGCGTCGAACGGTTGGCAAAAAGCGGGTGAAAGTTTAGGTATTGACGAAGATGAAGTAACTACACAAAACAAAGCCGCGTCAGCATTAAGTTCAGTATTAACGTTGGGTATTGGTAGTGATTCACTTACTAAAAATATTAACAACTTTATTGGTGGTGAACGTAGTACTATCATTAAACGTTACGAAAACATGAACGTGATCACTAAAAACACCGTGTTTAATAGTGATGTTGATTTTACAAAATTTAAAGCACTCTCTGAAGAACAAATGAGTGAAGTAATTGCAATAGATGATTTTTCTGGTGATGATACTAAAATGATGGTATCGATATTGAAAGATAAAATCAAAAATAGAAAACTTAAAGAACAGAACGAAAATAAATTGATGCGTGATAATGCTATCAAATTTTTTGATGAAAATCCAGACAAATTGAATGATGTTAAAGATACGTTTAGTAAAGTTTCTATTAAAGCAAATAATTACTTTAAAACATTTGCTAAAGATGCAATTAAATATAAATCTGGTACACCATTGCCTAGCTCTGATAATTCTGAAAAAGAAGTACAGTATGTTCTAGATAAAGATGGTAAACGTATCACTATACAAGAGGCATTTAATTTACATAACGAAAATAATGAAACAAATGTCGATAATACAATGGGTGTGGATAATACCATTAAAAAGTATGAATCATTAGAGCAAATGAATAACGATGTTAAGCCGTCTAAACCAGACAATTATACGCCTATTAAGGAGTATGAATCATTAGAGCAAATGAATCAAGAATTCATTGAGCAAAGTAAAAAGGCTAATAATCCCGAATATGATGGTAACACATCTAAAACGGATAAGCAACCTAATGAACAAGTTGAAGCGGTTCCAAATAAAAATAAAAAAGTTGATGTTATAAATACAATATCTAACGAATATGTACAAACCGAGATCGGCAAAACTAACTTAATTGCTAATCAAATTCAATCGTTATCTGTATCTAACGTAAATCAGGCGACTTCTAATAACGATGTTTCAGGTACAGACCGAGTTTTAAATTTATTTTCAGATATAGTATAAGAGGTCAAGAACATGGCAAGAATTAACACTAAAGATAAGTTGGTCGATTACATCAAACGTCAATTGGGATTTCCATTGGTTAGGATTGAAGTTGATGAAGATACCATTAAACAAATTATCGACGATGCGATCCAACATTTCACAGAATTTGCTTATGGCGATTTGGAGGCGGTCGCGTTTATAGAATTAGGTGGTGCGGGCGAATATCTTTTACCCGATACGATAACGAATATCATTAAGATTTCTAGAGGTGGTAACAGCTTTATGAATTTTAATTCTCAATTTGGTATGGATTTTGTGCCTGATTTGTGGTCTGAACAGTATTTCACTGGATCGGTAGGTGGTTCAATTATACCAAGTATTATGTCTATTTCTGCTACACAAAGCATATTAGATAAATTTTTGGGCGATGATATGAACTACAATTTTAACCCACATAAAAAGGTATTACAGTTAATGCAAAATTGTAATGATACTTGTCTATTACATTACGAGTATGAATATATTGCAGATGACGAAGGTGATTTAATTTTCAATCACGAATATATTAAAGCATATTGTACGTCTAAAGTCAAATTTTTATGGGGTACGACTACGGGTAAATTTGATGCACCATTAGTCGGGGGTAGTCGTATAAATTACGCAGATATGAAAAATGAAGCAACCGCGGAACTTGAACAGTTAAAAGAAGACTTATTAAATAAATGGTCTGATCCCGCACCAATAGATGTTGCATAAGGTAAATTTATGAGTATAGAAACTGAAGCTATTAAAACAAAAGCTGAGAAATTAGCTGAAAAAATGAATAATATCACGAATAGTTTTATAGGTAAAGCTGACGTTATAGACGATATGAATGTTGAAAGTGAGGAATTGGAATCATTAGTTGGTGAAGTTGTGTCGACTGATGAAGATAAGTCTTTACTTTCACCCAGTCAAGCGTTAAACTTAAACATGTTAGTAGAAGATTTTAAGTATGTTAGAAATACATTAAAAACAAATGCTGATGAAGGCCGTAGAATTATATCAAATGTAACACTTAGTATACTTTCATTTGATGAAGATACAAGTTTAGCAGATAAAGCAATGTTAATTAGTGCATTTGCGGATGTCAATAAAAGTGTTGCTGTAAATATGGATCTATACCTTAAAACGTACAAAGAAATATCTACAATTTTAGTTCAATTAGATAAAATTAATGACACTCAAGACAAAATTAACGGTGTTGATAATTCTGATAGACCTGAAAAAGAGATAAATACAACAGATATTATAAAACAATTAAATTCATTAACCAAAAATAAGAGAGATAACGATGCGTAAAATCATTTTACCGATAATCCAAAACAAAACCGAACGTTTAAAATTTACTGTAGGTAAAGTTAACAAATTTGATCCGAAAATCAAAGATGCTTTAGATTACACATGGCGTATGTGTGGTTCACTTATTTCGTCTGATGCGGTTTTAGAATTTCAACCCGCGGCTTTAGGTGAATTTGAAATTAGTCTTTTAACAAATAATCGTCACGGTTCAGATCGTGCTACATATATTTTAGATGTGGTTGAAGCTGTAAAAGTTGAAAAAGTCGCTGAAGAAGTTAAAGAGCCTGAAACTGAAGCTGAAGGAACTGAAGCCGAAGAACCTGAAACTGAAGAAGTTAAAGAGCCTGAAACTGAAGCTGAAGGAACTGAAGCCGAAGAGCCTGAAACTGAAGAAGTTAAAGAGCCTGAAACTGAAGCTGAAGCCGAAGAACCTGAAACTGAAGAAGTTAAAGAGCCTGAAACTGAAGAAGTTAAATAATTTTAACTTAAAAAATTCTTATCATAAAAAGAGCCTTATGGCTCTTTTTTTTTTAATTAGACAAAATTGTTTATATTGTATAAATAACATATGTTATATAACAATAAACAAAGGAAATAATATGTCTAATAAAATTGCAGAATTGAAATCAGCTATAGGTAGTGGTGCGAGAGCATCAAAGTATCTAATTAATTTTTCTATTCCAAGCACAATATCAACTACTAGTTTGTTAGAAAATGCGGCAGTGTTATGCAAATCTGCAACTTTTCCCGAAGTAACATTGGGGATGATTGAATTGTTTGCACAAGGTCGTAAGCTACCACTTCCGGGAGATACAGCGTACACAAATTCATGGACGTTAACTTTTTACACTACAGAAGATCATGGCTTACGTCGTGATATGGTAGCATGGTTAAAAGCTTGTGATCACTTCCAAAACAATGAACATTCTGGAAATCCGTCAAGTGTTATGGGTGAATTATCGGTATCACAGTTAGATAGTGCGGGCGTAGAAACAGCAAAATACACTTTTCATAATGTTTATGTTAGTGGTGTTGGTGAAATGACCGTGGGATCTGATCAAATTGATACTGTATTAGAATTTGATACAACGTTCACATTTAGTGATTGGGTTGTGGGTTCTGATAGTACTAACAAACCTGAAAGTGTAACAGCACCGACCTTAAATGATATTGCATCATAAGGGTTAAATTATGATTAGAAATAATGTGACAGAATCTATAAAATCTGGTAAAGAAATGACTTTAGCCCAAAGTAAAATGACGGCTAAAGAATTGATCAAAACCAAAAAACGATTAAATCGAAAAGATTTTGCGGTCGGAACCACATTATTTCTATCTTATAACGCTAAACATAAAGAATTCACATACGATAAAACACCATTAGTATTAATACTTAGAGTAAGTGGTAAATACACTTTAGGTTTAAATTTCCATTGGCTACCTTTTATGATGCGTCAAGCTTTAGTTGTTAAAATTATACAACTGAATAGTGATAATATCAAAAATGATCGTCCTTTGCAATTTTCTTATGCCGACCTAAAACCGTTTTTAAAACAGTTTGGTTATGCACCAGTGATACGACTTTATATTAACACTAGATTTTCAAAACAAGGTGTAGTAATCCCTAGTAATAAATTACCTGCTTTAGCTAAAATGCGAGGTGAAACATTTATGCAAGGTAAACATACATCTACTGAGATTTTCGCGAAAGTTAATAAAGCCGCAAATAAAGCTAAGAAAAAACCACTTAGTAGTAAAGCAAAAGCTACTCGAAAAGCTAGGTCTGAGCGAAAAGTGTACAAAAGGCGTGAGAAAAAATAATAGTATAAATAGTATATTATCAAACAATATATTAACAAAGGGTTTAGTATGGAAAACATTAAAACATTAATAACACATGCTCAAAATAAAGAGTTTACACAATTTAAAGACAGTGTAAAAGATATTATTAGTACAAAAATATCTGAACATCCACGTATGGTAAGTCATAATGATACCGTACAAAAATTTGAAAAGCAAACCAATATTTACTCTCAAATTGAGGACGTTGCTTTTGGGGATGAGAAAGAAGATTAATCCAAGAGGTAAAAAGCTATGAAATTAATATATGACAATGATGTTATAGAACAATTAGTTGAAATGAACGAATCTACGGGTGTGAAAAAGTACTACATCCGCGGTAAGTGGTCAACTATGGTTGAAAAAAATAAAAATGGTCGGTCATATCCTGAACATCTTTGGGTTCGGGAAGTTGATAAGTACCAGTCCGTTATGATGGATGGGTCTATCAATTCTTTAATGGAATATAAACACCCACCTCGATCTAGTGTCGAGCCAATGGAGGCCGTAGCAAAAATTACTAAGTTATATACTGAAGGTAAATTTGTTATGGGTGAAGCGGTTTTATTGGATAACGATAAAGCGAATCAACTTAAAACTTTGATCGACAATGGTATCAAAATTTCGGTGAGTTCACGCGGTTTAGGTAGTGTAGATAAACAAGGTGTAGTTACAGATTATAAACTAATAACTTATGATATTGTACCTGATCCTTCAGATTATAACGCGACTATGAACGGTATGTGTGAGTCATACAAATTAAATGATGGTGTTGTTGAGGGTTTAGAATTTGATATTGATGGTAATGAGATAAGTGTTGAACCTATCGAAGAACCAAAATTATCAGAGGCCGAAACTAAAAAATATATTGTAGATAATTTCCGTAAATTATTTGGCAATTTCAGAAAATAAGCAATTTTTTTTTAAATGTATAAATATATTTGTAAATTGCAAAAAACCAAATATATTTTAAAAGGGGTATTATATGTCAAACCAATTATTCGAAAATTTAGACAAAGAGGTTTTCACACCTGAACTTGTCGAATCGTTAAAAGTCGAATTTGAACAAAGCGTTAATGAAGCTGTAGATGCTAAAGTATTAGTTAACACCGCTGAGATTGAAGATCGTCTATTACAAGAATCTGAAGCTAATATGGCTACATTTAAAGAAAATTTAATTTCTGAAAATGCCATTGCTGAAGAGGCGAAATTCAATGAAATTTCAGAAAAATTAAACGACTACTTAACAGTTGTTGTTGATGAATTAGTTAATGAAAGTGAAGATACACTAGTTGATACGGAAAATCAAGCTAAATTAACAGCTATGATTGAAGCGTTTTCTGGTTTTGTTATCACCACTGGTGTTGATGTTGCTGTAATCAATGAAGCTAAAGATAATGCTGATACTGGTACTAAATATGCTGAACAAGTTGAAGCAAATAACGTTCTAGTTGAAAAAAATCTTGAACTTGCAAATCAAAACAAACAATTCATGAAAATGGGTATTATCAATGAAATGAAATCGGGTCTATCAATTGTCCAAGCTGACAAATTTGAACGCCTAAGTTCATTAGTTGAATTTACGAATGATTCTACATACGGTGATCGTTTAGATACGTTAAAAGAATCAATTGTAGGTAAAGACGAAGAAAAAGAAGTTGAAAAAGAAGCAGTGATTATTGCTGAATCTAAATCAAAAGAAAATTCAATTCCGTCACACCTTATCTAATAAAAAAACACGTTATTTTTTATCACTTGTATAAATATAATATTACAAGTGATAAACAAAATCAATAATATTTAGGAGCTTTATATGCAACCAATGAACGAACAAATTAAAAAATTAGTGGAAAGTGAACGTTACACTCCGCTATCAGAATCAGATGCAGTAGGTATGACCTTACTTTTAAAAAATGCTGATGACGAAATGAATCGTATGCTTTCTGAAGGTACTTTATCAGGTGACATCGCTCAATTTACACCAATTCTTATGCCTATGGTACGTCGTGTATATCCTACACTTATCGCTAACCATATTCTAGGTGTTCAAGTTATGCCTATGCCAAATGGTTACATTTACGCGTTGGTTAATCAATACACTGGTACTGCTGAACAAGGTGGTAATTTAGTTGGTAAACTTAAAATTGTTCAAACTACTGACGATTTAAGTGCTGAAGCGATTTACAGCGAAGGTGATCTTTACTTAGTATTGAAAACTTTAGATACATCAACTGCTACAGATGTACAAGAATTTACAAATGAAGCGTCGTTTACTCGTATCTTCAAAAATTATACTGGTACGTATACAACTGCACAAGCGGAACAACTTGGCAATGATATGAAAGAAGTTGGTTTCCAAATCATTCGTAAAAATGTTGAAGTTAAATCACGTGCGTTGAAAGGCCAATATTCTGTAGAAATGTACGAAGACCTTAAAAAACAACACGGTATGTATGCTGACGAAGAAATCATGAGCCTTATGTCTTATGAAATGCAAGCTGAAATTGACCGTGAATGTGTTGATTTTGTAAATGATAATGCTACGCAATTACCAGATACAACTTTCACCGCTGATATCGGTACTGATGGTCGTTTTGACATCGAGCGTTTCCGTCATCAAGCAACACGTATTCAAACTGAAGCGGCACAAATTGGTTTAGATACTAAACGTGGTCAAGGTAATATCCTTATCGTATCACCAAAAGTACTAACAATGTTACAACAATTAAACGGTTTCAAAATTGCTGAAATGAATGTTAATCTTAAAACTCCCGTTTCTGGTGGTTTAGCGGGTACATTCGACAATCAATTTAAAGTTGTTGTTGACCAATACGCTACAAGTGATTACTGTACTGTACTGTACAAAGGTGCTGACCGTCGTGATGCAATGGGTTTCTTCTGCCCGTACTCACCATTGAATTTCACGAAAGTGACAAGTTCAATTACGGGTCAACCTGCGATTATCGCAAAAACTCGTTACGCATTAGATACAATTCCGGGATTCTCGGATGCGAACTCTAACGACCGTGCTAAAACATACGCACGTTCATTTGGTGTTGATTTCACAAATACCATCTTAGCGGCACGTTAATATTCTATCCGAATATTAATATAAAAGCTACTTTCGAGTAGCTTTTTTTTTGCCTAAAATTTATTATTTTTTATTATATAAATATAGTAATAATAAAGGAGCTTTACACATGGCAAACACAATTGATCAAGTAACAAAATATCCAAACTACTTATACCCAGAAAATATTGCTGATGACTCTAATAGTTCTAGGGCACTTACATTTATTGTATATGATCAAAAAGGTATAGTAACTACAGTTGCGGAATCTTTAAAATTGGCGGTTTCGCTTGGTATTGATGTTCTAACAAAAACAAAATCACCCGATGAGTCTTTAGAAGATCTCGGTAAAAATATGACATCTAATAACACGACCACTGGGTCAGAACAATTGTGCACTATCACTCTACCATTTCCAAGCACATTTACAGATTCACAATCACACGATTGGAATAATCAACGTTCATTAATAGGTGAAGTAGGTAACAACCTTGCAAATACCAATATTGCTAATACTTCAATGACTGAAATTGCGGGCGGTATTGGTGGCTATGCATTATCTGCTCAAGATGCAACATTAGGCGAAAAAAGTGTAAATGCATTAATCGGTATGGCTACTGGATCGGCAATTCGTAAATCAAATTTATCTATGGATTCAATTTTGGCTAACATAGCAAACTCGACAGGTCAACGAAAACCTATCATAGATCCGGGATATTTTCAAAACTATTCAGGTTCTACGCCTAGAAGTTTCAATTTAAAGTACGATTTAGTGCCTAAAAATGTAGGTGAGGCTAGACAAATTTTGTTAATTATTACGAAATTTAAACAGTACTCATCACCGTCATATGTACCGAATACACCTATGTTACAATCACCATATAACTTTAAAATGGTTAATAACAATTCACATTTAAACACATTAACAGCCGTTGATTTAATGGTTTTGACTAATGTAACGGTAGATTATGGCTCTGATGGTGGTATGGAATTATTTGGTGATGGTATGCCAAAACATATTACATTATCTTTACAGTTTACAGAAACTAAAATTAGAACGTCGGAAGATTTTTCTACACAACCAACAAAATAGGTTAACGATATGAGCAGAATGAAAAACACACTTATTAACGGGGAAAGAACAACAAGATCCGACGAAACTGGCACTATATTAACCAGTGTTGTTGAGTACACATCTATAAATTTATCTAATATTTATGATTTTATGGATAGTATTGACGAGAATTGGATCACCCGTACAAGGGTAGGTGTAAATGATAAGTTAGAACGTATTTCGTATCAACTTTATGGTAATGTTTCTTATTGGGATATAATCATGATCCTTAATAAAAAAACACCGTTTACTTGTTTGCCTTTTGATGAAGATACCATAAAAGATATGGCTATAAATAAAGTAGCCCGTTACAAAAGTAAAGTGTACGGTGCCAATTTTCCAACACAAGATTATGAAAGACTTTATGATACTTATTTCAAAGAATTGGAAGAAGATAATAATAGTAGATTCATTATAAAGGTAATTAAACCAATTTATATACAAAATTTTTTACAATTGGGTTATGAAAAAGGTATATTCTAATGAGTGCTGATTTAAAGATATTCCATGATTTTACAAATTTATCATTTCTAGAAGTGAAGGTTGACGAATACCCTATATTAAATGGTGATTTGATGACATTACAAATCGACCAATCTTTTAATGTTGGTGGTGTAGTAGCTAAACTTGAATTTAAAGACACGTTCGATATTTTCAATAACTCGGTAACTACAATTAATAATGACAATACCGTTTCAATCAGTTTTAAAGATTTTAGTGAAAAGTCTTATGTAAGAACATTTAAAATTAAAGATATTTCACACAGAAAATATAATGAGCGTTTCCGTATAGTTTCGCTAACATTAATTGATGCTATCACTATGAAATTGAGTCAAACACATATCGATAAATATATCAAGGGTGATACAGCACAAGCAATAAAAGCACTAATAACGGAAGTTTGTGGTACTGAAATATCAAAAGATCTTATGAGTATTGATGCAATTGGTAATGAAGAAAGCGCAACGGGTAATATGTTGTGTAATAGTTCCCAAAATTGCCTTGAATTTATAAGAAGTAAATTATCTAAATACAATTTAAGAATGTTTCAAACTAGAAATAAAATTTATATTAAAGAGTTAAAACCAAGTACTTTAACATCTTTTGAATATAAATTTACAGATAAAGTTATGAATAACAAATACATCTATAAAATACATGATCGTGAACAATTCACATCTAATAATATAGGTACACCAAAAACTACAAATTATCGAATTACTGGTAAAAGTGTTAATACAAATACCAAAAATTTTGAAGACGTTAAAGGTGATCTAATTCTCAATACTAATAATAGTGTGGATACGTCCAAATTGCAAGGACAATCTGGAAAAATGATCACTCAAGCGGCATCTACTGAGGGACAGCAAAAAATGAAACTTTTTGATAGTTACATGAACTCGAATAGAATGCAACTTGCAGTTTGTGGGACGGTAGAAAGTGGCAATATAGATACAGTTATCGACGTAGAATTTAGCGGATTAGTTGGGTTTAGTGACCTTACAACTGAGGGCGATACTATGAATTCTGGGAAATATTATATAGTTGGTGTTAGTGATTTGATTATAGGAATGAAATACATACAACGTTTAACATTATCTAGAGCAGAAAATTTACAACCTAGGGATTTATCATGATTTATAGAGCAATAATAGAAAATAATATAGAACCTATCGCAATTGGTTCCCAAATTGGTCGGGTTCAAGTTAGAATTTTTTCAATACACTCGCAGGATAAAGCTATAGTGCCAACTGAGGCGTTGCCATGGGCTGAAGTACAGGGTAGTACAGCGTTTGGATTGAATGGTGGTGTAGGCGTTTCTTCAGTACTACAAATCGGTACTTGGGTTTGGGTGATGTTGGAAGGTGGTGACATTGATCGTCCTATAGTCACGGGTACGGTATTGGGTGTTGATCCAACAACTAGCAAATCTGATTTACATGATAAAGCATTAGAACATTATGGTGATGTGCAAGTTTTGGAAACGAGTTGCGGTCATCGAATTTTATTATCGGATACGGTAGGTGATGAAACTATACAAATTAAACATAAAAGTGGAACTTTAGTTAATATATCAAGTGATGGAACCACAACTATTGAATCATCATTAGATATGAATGTAACAACTAATGGTATAACATCATTTCAATCATTAGGTGATATTCGAATGTTTTCTAGTGGTAACTTTATGTTACAAGCAAATACCGTACAATTAAATAGTGGTTTAGGTTTTGCTAATCCTAAAATTACAGATAGTGAGCCTAATTTTACGTCAGTTGTTGAGGCATTCCCAATACCAGAAAATTACTATTATGAAAATGAAGATGCACCAATATCACCTGAAAATGTAGAAACTACAGAAAATGGTGAGGTATATGTGCCAGATAATGAGGCATTATCAGAAAATGAGATCCAATATAACGTTTATGATTTAGCTATAAAAGCTTTAAATTTGGGTGAAGCCGCATGGACTGAGAAAAATAGTTCAAGCCGTTCTTATAGTAATCCTAATATTATATCATTATGGGATGAAATAAACATTCCAGTAGTAGGTGATAGTACCGCTTGGTGTGCTACATTTTTGAGTGCTATGTTGAAACGTAGTGGTAATTATCATTTACAAACTGCTAGTTCTAGAGCATATATGAATTATCCATCACCATCTATTGATATTAAAGATATAAAAGTAGGTGATATCTGTATTTT
>Ga0055584_100000904_pt1 | contig 28593 bp, 26 predicted proteins | sample OSDHelmetaG_FD_58716 | JGI IMG/M metagenome (GOLD analysis project Ga0055584, IMG submission 58716) | Pelagic marine sediment microbial communities from the LTER site Helgoland, North Sea, for post-phytoplankton bloom and carbon turnover... | ecosystem: Environmental > Aquatic > Marine >... | reverse complement strand
GTGATTTCAATTGTGTATTCAACTTAAACTAAATTATTTGGAGTTTATTTGTAACTACGATATAGGCTGATTCGCAAGTGGGTTACGGTTGCTCGTTATATGCGAACTTAATAACTTAATAATTTAATAACTGGGTAGTGAAGCAGTGAATAGTCCAAGAGATGATTATCAGGGGGTGCAGGACAACAGTGCAATTCCTGAACCAAGCGCTGAGATTGTGGCGTTATACAAGCGGCATATCCCAGATTATCTGCAAGATTTTATGACTGCTGTTGAGCAGAAAGATGACGAGGCAGTATTATTTCACTGCCACAAAATGTGTTCAGCGGTGAAAACCATGGGTTTTGAAAATATTGCCGAGCTTTTAGAAGCTATGCAGAGAGAGAAACCTGCTGGAGAAAACCTGGTTGAAATCAGTGGGCGAGTTAAAAAGCTGATCGAGCATACATTGCTTCTGCTGGAAAAATAGGCTGGATAAACAGGTAAGCGTCAAAGCCAGAAAATAGTGTCCGTGATCTTCGGTCGGATAACATTCAGGTCAGGCTACGCAGCAGGGCGTACTAACAAAGAAGATTCTTATCGCCAGTCCTATCAGTATCAACCCGGCGAGCCAGGAGAGCATTATTCCGGCGGTTGGTTGGCTCGCCAGTTTCTGTGCCAGGGTTCCGCCAGCAATCGAAACGATAATGTCAGAAGGGATTGCTGTTAAAGGAACCAGCATTCCCAGGACCAGCATCTGCGTCGTTATATCACTGCGTCCGTAGTCGACAAACTGGGGCAGAAAAGCCAGAAAAAAAATCGCAGTTTTGGGATTCAGCAGTTCGACCAGAATGCCCTGGCCCAGTATTTTTGAGAATGGTTTGGTCTTGATGTTTTTTATCGACATATCATCCTTACCCGCTCCTTTTATCATGCCGAATCCAAGGTAGCACAAGTAACAGCCACCGCAGATTTGTAGAATCATAAAAGCTCGGGGAGATGCTTCAAAAACCGCAGCGAGGCCAAGCGCTGAAGCCATAGCCAAAAGCACACCCCCTATGGCAAGACCAATAGAGGAAGCAAAGCCGGCTGTGCGGTTTTGTCCTACACTGCGTGAAAGCACGTACAGCATAGAAGGCCCGGGAGAGGCGCTCAGCAGCAGTCCGGCCAGTGTGACTGCAATGATCATGTCTACGCTGGGCATCTACAGAGAAGTACCAAAAAGGTTATAGTGACCAGATTCCATTCCGGTTGTTTGAAGGGCCAAGTCTAATTACGTTGAAGTCTGCTATTTCGACAGAGTGATGCGTTTTTCAAAAGGGTTCGGCCTTTGTTGTATTGCAGGAAGCTGGAGCAATCCCGCTTCATAGCGTCGCCGCAGGTAGGGGAAATCTCTAAGTAGCTGGCTGACAAGATGCTCTCCAGCAATAATCGTTTCATAGTGTTGTTGACGGTCCTGGAATTTAGGACTTTCAAGCGGGGTGACAATGGTATTGAAGTCGGTGGCAGCAAAGTAAGGAATTGAATACCTTTCTTCACCACGATTAACCACACGATGAGGTGTTGCAACCAGTAATCCACCGCTCCACGCTTCCAGCATATCACCAATGTTAAAGTAGAACGTGTTTTTTAGCGGCGGTGCATCTATCCAGTTGGACTCCAGATCCATGACCTGAAGGCTTGGTGTGCGTGAGTGAAGAATGGTGAAGCATTCGTAATCCGTATGCGCACCCATGTTCACACCCCGGTTATCCGCTGCAGCGCTGTTCTGCATATAGTGGAGTAGCCGAACCTGGGAAATCGGTTTTTGCATATGGCTTTCAAAAAATCCCTCTGGCAACTCCAGCACCATTTCGAATGCCCTGCACATGGATTTTGTGATCCGCCGCATTTCAGCAAAATAATTTGACAGGACGTACTTGAATCCAGGCTGGTCGGGCCAGACGTTCGGCCCTAACAGCGGATTGCCCGCCTGGTAATCTTGATCATATTTCGACAGATCCAACCCCATGTCGAATGCTTCGTAACGTCTAGGTCCCTGCTCATCCGCATAGTCACCTTTTTCGGTAACAGGAACATAGCCGCGATGATTGCGTGAATGACCGATGTAGTATCGGTTTTTCTCAACTGCAGGTTTACTGAAAAAGTGGCGTGCCTGCTCGTAAACCGCTTCAATTAATTGCAGATCTACACCATGATGATGCAAATATAAGAAACCGTTTTCCATGGCGATTTCGCCAATCTGGCCTGCAGTGCTGCGTTGAACCTGAGGATTGGCGTGATGGAGTCCGTCAATATCCACCACAGGCAAAGAGTCCCTGGTGCGACGGCGCGCAGGGAATGGCAAAACCACTGCTTTCGCAGACTTTTTTGAACTCGACCCCCTTGGAACCGGGTTAACTGTTTGCATCATACTTTAGCTTTAGCTGGTAAGCTGTTCCCCTGTCTGGATAATTACCGCAGGCATGCTCGGGAACATCTCACTGTTGTGCTTAAACAGTTGCTGCCCTGCACTGTTTAGCTTTATCAGGCAAGAGCTTACACGTTAAATTCAGATAAAAGAACGTCTATCCATGAAAAAACACCGAATATCATGGCGGTAATTGATAAATTAGACCAAAAATGGACCAGAAAAACGTTTATTGACCGGCTTTACCCGGGATTAAAGCTGCAAAATCAACCCCGGAAATGTCAACCCGCCATTGCGGCTGTCTGTGTTCGCAGCAGATTAACGATTCTGGCCCTGAGTTCTTTCGGGTGAAACGGCTTTACCAGTTGTTCATCCATACCCGCTTCGCTGATCTCTTCCGGTGAAGCGGAAAGAACGTCAGCGCTCATTGCGATAATCGGGATGCTGGCATTGGGAATGTTCAACTTGCGAATTTCCCTTGATGTGCGATAGCCGTTCCAGCCAGGCATTTGCAAGTCCATGAGAATAAGGTCCAGATCCTGAGACTTAACCACCTCAAAGGCCTGATACCCATCTTTGGCGGAGAACACTTCAATGTCCCAGCGCTGCAGAAATTCCCGGGCAACCAGGATATTTATCGGGCTGTCGTCGACAACAAGCACCTTATATCCTGACAGATCAAACTGGTCGTGATCATCTTCTACCAGGTTCTGGTCGACCACGCTTCCGATTTTGAAGGGTAGTACCACTGAGAAGGTCGTGCCTTTGCCTGGCTGGCTTTCCAGTTCAATGGTTCCACCCTGTTGTTCAACCAGTCTTTTTGAAATGCCAAGTCCTAAACCGACGCCAAAAAACAAACTGCTTTTCTCCGCATGGGCTTGCTCATAGCGGTCGAAAATCGAGCCTTGTTTGTCGTAGGCAATACCGACCCCGGTATCAACTACTTTAATCGAAAGCGTAACTTCATTTGGCCTTTGTTTTAGAAGATTAACGAGGACGGATACAGTGCCTTTGTTAGTAAACTTGATTGCATTAAGAGTCAGGTTGCTAAGCACCTGGTTCAGCCTTGTAGCATCTCCCATCAGTAGTTCCGGCACCTCTTTATCAATCTTGTAACGCAGATAATTTTTTTTGTCTTCAGCGGAGGGTTGCAACATCTGATGCAGCCTGCCTAGCAGATTGCGTATGTTGAAAGTGGTTTGCTCAAACACTACTTTGCCCGCACCCAGTTTTTCAAACTCAAGGATATCGTTGATGATTTTCAATAAGTTCTCACCCGAATACTCCATGGTTTCGAGTAATTCATTGGGCTTCTCGCCAACTACGGATTCTCTCAGTAGTCTACTTAGATTCAGAATGCCATTGAGCGGTGTGCGAATTTCATGAGACATCATGCTCATGAATTCGGTTTTGGCCTGATCTGCTTTTTCCGCGGCTTCTTTGGCCTGGAAGTAGCCGGTAACGTCGATAAAGTACAGATTGGCGTATCCGCGCTCAGCAAAAGGAATAATGTCAACAGAATAAATGGTTTCGTCAATAGAAATTGTTATTAATACAGGTTCGCCACTTACCAGTGCCTGGGAAACATACTTGTAGAGGTTGTGGTATCGAAAATGAAATGATGATTTTTCCAGGGCGCCAAGAATTACTTTTGCGGGTTCGTTAGATAGAGATACTTCGAATTCCGAGTCAAGACGAAAAACCGGATTGGGATTTTCAAGGGCGAAGCGGGCAATATCTTCGCTTTCCTGCTGGTGCAGGGTCTTTGAGATTTTGGTACCGGAAATTGCAGCAATGTCCTGCAATGTCTGCAAGTGATACTCATCGTAAAACCCGGGCTGGGTATGTTCGCTATCGATTACACCGATAATCTTGCCTTCGGCAAAAATGGGTACAGCCAGTTCAGAGCGTCTTGCATGATCATCGATGATGTATCGGTCATCTATCCGGGTGTCTTCGATAACTTCCGGTCTGCCGGTTTGTGCCACGGTGCCAACGATGCCAGTACCGATCTCGATTTCGATAGGGTCCTTGATGGTCTCGTCATCAATATTCTTGTTTCCATAGGCCGCTTTCTGCACCAGCACATTGCGGTCCTCGTCGAGAAGGTAGATAACACAATCTTCAAAGCCGAGACGGTTAATGCAGTTAGAAACAATATCCCACAGCACGTCATCGACGTTATTCCGCCGGAATATCGACTGCGAAAAATAGGTGATGATATTAAGGCGACGTTCAAGCCGCTCGTAATGATCTGCAATATCTGCCATTAATTTGTATCCGACAGTGGCTTTACCGCACTAATCCTCATGGAACGAAGTCTATCATGGTCTGATTATGCATAGGTTTTAAAGAGGACGGGGTTGCCGTGCCGGTCAGAAAGTTACAGGTTGTGGCTTCCTGCGTATTCCGGATAACGCATTGAAAACTATTGCCAAAATTACAATCGCCCCTCCAGCTAAAACACCGGGAACAGGCATTTCATGAAGAAACATCCAGGCCCACACTGGCGCCAGAACCACCTCTGTCATAGATAACAGGGCTAACTCCGCAGCGGCAACGACCCGAGATCCAAGGGTATAAAAGACCATGCCGGTCCCCAGTACGCAGGCGCCCAGCCCCAGACCCAGCAGCAGTTCATCTGCCGGGATATTCAGCGGCAGATTGGAAAAATAGACAATTCCCGCAGATAACATTACCGAGAACAAAGCGCCCAGCAGCACCACTGGCAAAGTATTGCGTTCTTTTCCGGCACGCAATGCAATGGTAAAAACTGCAAACCCCACAGCAGATAACAGCGCTACAACGTCGCCAAGCCAGTTACCCTGGGTGAAACTGTTAAACACCATTACAGTAATGCCAATCAGGGCTATAGTCATGGCAATGTAGGTTGGTGTGCGAATAGATTCCTTGAGGATTAGTTTACCTATCAGTGCAGCGAGAAATGGTGCAGTTGCGAACAGAAAGGCCGCGTTTGCGATACTGGTCAGCCTTACGGCTGCAATGCCTCCGGCATACGCTGCAACCAGTCCCGCAGCACCAATAAACCCACTGATTCCAACTGCGCGAATCGCTTGCACTGGCGCGGCTCTGGTCTGTAACGCGATCAGGGCAAAGATCATTGGCAGTAACCCCAAAGAGCGATAGAGCAGAATCTGCCATATACCGGCCTGGTTAAATTGCCGCACGCCAAGTGGAATTACCGACCAGAATATACCGGCGCTCAATACCAGCAGGACCCCGGATAGATAGGATACTGCAGGCAGTCCCCGCACGGGCCGGCTGGTGACAGGTGAAATATGAGAAGTGCGGGACATCGAACAGGTCTGGTAACTGGGGCGCAATACTATCCGCGTTCCTGATCGGCAACAAGTGAAAGAGCCGGCAGATTCACATCGCGGTGGCGGCCACTGAGGCAGCTGAATAATTAAGGACGCTTTCGATCAATATAGTGGCGGCAAAGCACTATGTGGTAGCCCATTGTTCGGCTATCATCCGCTGCGTTAAACTTACCGGTTAGTCCTTACTAACCAGTTATTGCTGACCCTGATCGAGGCTCAAATGACACGATATTCCGCCTGGAGTGTTTTTAAAAACGGACTCACCGGCCAAAAGGGCTGGGATCGCGCCTGGCGTGATCCGGAGCCTAAGCCATCCTATGATGTAGTGATTGTCGGCGCTGGCCTGCATGGACTGGCTACGGCGTTTTATCTGGCAAAGAACCATGGTATCAAAAATATCGCTGTGCTTGAGAAGGGCTGGCTTGGCGGTGGCAACGGTGGACGTAACACCACTATTGTTCGTTCGAACTACATGATGCCGGGCAATCGATATTTCTATGAACATTCTCTCAAACTATGGGAGAACCTGAGTCATGAATTAAATTACAACGTGATGTTCAGTCAGCGTGCACATATTGCACTGCTGCATAGTCCGGCTGCGAGAGACGCTACGGCAAGACGCTATAACACCATGCGCCTGACGGACACAGATGCTGAGCTTTGGGACCTTGATACGTTGAAGCAAGCGGTACCGCATCTCAACTATAATAATGCTCGGTTCCCGATCATCGGTGCCGCAGTACAAAAGCGGGCAGGTACCGCGCGTCATGATGCGGTTGCCTGGGGTTATGCCCGTGGCGCTGATCAATATGGTGTCGATATCATCCAGAACTGTGAAGTCACCGGGGTCAAACGGGAGAATGGCAGAGTGGTATCGGTGCAGACGTCCCGCGGTGACATCGGTGCCGGTAAAGTAGGCTTTGCCGTGGCTGGAAATACTTCTCGACTGTGGCAAATGGCGGAGCTTGGCAAGTTACCCATTGAGTCACATAAATTACAGGCATTTGTCTCTGAACCGCTGAAGCCGCTGTTGGATCAGGTGGTGGTGTTTGGCGTGGGTGGCGCGCACTTTTATATATCCCAGTCAGACAAGGGCGGCATGGTTTTTGGCGGAGATCTCGACTGGTACAAGTCCTATGCTCAACGCGGCAATCTGCCAATCGTGCAGGATGTCGCTGAAGCAGCAATTTCTATATTGCCCTGTCTGGGTCGAGTGCGATTGCTTAGACATTGGGCCGGTGTGATGGATATGTCCATGGATGGTTCGGCGTTTATCTGTAAGACGCCCCTGGAAAATCTCTATCTTAATGCGGGGTGGAATTACGGCGGGTTTAAAGCAAGTCCTGCCTCCGGCTGGTACTTTGCTGATCTGATTGCTAACGATCGTCCGGATCCGGTGATCGAAAATCTTGACCTTGGCCGGTTTGAGCGCGGTATAAACATTGATGAACGTGGTGCGGGGCCGGATCCCAAACTACATGGTTAGTCTGCAGAATCTCAGGAAAAAAGCATGATTAGAATTAAGTGTCCATTTTGCGGGGAACGCGATCATAGTGAGTTTACCTACGGCGGTGACGCGTCAGTTGTTTACCCGGACCTGGATGCGTCAGCGCAACAATGGCATGACGCGGTTTTCATGCGGGAGAATATTCGCGGTATGCAAAGTGAGACCTGGCATCATGTGAATGGGTGTCGCATGTGGCTGGTAGTTCAGCGTGACACTGTGACCCATGAAATTCGCTCGGTTCGGCCAGCCCATGATGGCTTCGCAGTGGCGATGGAGGTGGATCAATGAGCGCCAGACGTCTACGCCAGGGCGGTCGCATAGATCGTAACCAGGTGATTCGCTTTAACTGGGATGGGCGTACTCTTTCTGGTCACCCCGGGGATAGTCTTGCCTCGGCGTTAATGGCCAATGATGAGCGTGTGTTCGGACGCAGTTTTAAATACCATCGTCCCAGAGGCATTATGTCTGCAGGGGTCGAAGAGTCCGGCGCAATCGTGACCGTGGGGACCGGTGCGCGCCGGGACCCTAATGTCAAAGCACCGATGCAGGAACTGTATGAAGGCCTGACGGCATCGGGTCAAAACGCCTGGCCCAACGTTCGCTTTGATGTGGGAGAAGTGAACAGTTTATTTGGCAGATTTCTTGTAGCCGGATTCTATTACAAGACCTTTATGGGGCTGCCTCCGCTTGAATGGGGGAAAGGCACCGGTATCTGGATGTGGTATGAGAAGTTTATTCGTAAAGCAGCGGGTATGGGGCAGGCGTCCCGGGAACCTGATCCGGATAACTATGAACACGGCCATGCTTTTTGTGATCTGCTGGTAGTGGGTGGTGGTCCTGCTGGCATGTCGGCGGCCATTGCAGCCGCCGAAGCCGGGCTCGAAGTTATTCTGGTGGAGCAGGACTGGCAGCTGGGTGGTGACCTGTTAAACCGTTCTTCCCCTGAAACAGAAATCAAGAGAGAGGAAATGGTGTCTGCCCTGGAAAACGCCGGGGTTCGTACTATGTTGCGCACCACTGCTTTTGGTTTGTATGACTACGGTACTGCTGGTTTACTGGAGAGAGTAACGGATCACCAGTCAAACCCTGGCCGTTTCCTGCCAAGACAACGTTTCTGGACTGTCAGGGCGCGACGAACCATTGTTGCGACGGGTGCGATTGAGCGGCACATTGCATTTGGCAATAATGACCGTCCGGGGATAATGAATGTAGCTGCAGGCCGCAGTTATCTCAATCGATACGGCGTGTTACCGGGGGAACAGATTATTGTTGCAACCAATAATGATTCTGCTTATCAGTGTGCAATAGACCTTGCTGGTGCCGGCGCTGAAGTCACTTTACTCGATGCCAGAGCTACTGTACCTGGAGAGCTTGCCGAGGCTGCAGGGCATAGTGGTGTCAGTATGCGTACCAATAGCGCGCCGCTTAAAGCAAGAGGCCGCAATGGAGTAACAGCGCTGGAGCTTGCTCAGGTAACGCATAAAGGCTGGAAAGCGCAAAGTGCAGAGCCTTGTGACCTCGTGCTGGTTTCCGGTGGCTGGTCGCCGGTGGTGAATTTGATATCACATCGCGGTGTCCGACCGGAGTGGAATGCGGAAAGTGCGTGTTTTATTGCCCCTGGTGTTCATGAATCCATTCGTATGGCAGGCTCCGCCGCAGGCATTTGGCACAATGCAGACTGTGAAGCTTCTGGTCTGGCTGCTGGCTCAGAAGCTGCAGTGGCCCTGGGGAAAAAATCCAGTCCAGCAGTTTTTCCTGATGCTGGCGGCTGGGCGACTCCAATCAAACCTGTTTACGAAGTGCAGGTGACGGGCAAGAAACTTAAATGCTTTATCGATCCGCAACATGATGTCACTGCAGATGATATTCGTCTTGCTCATCGGGAGGGGTTTGTCTCTGTCGAACATCTTAAACGATATACCACGCTGGGAATGGGCACCGATGGTGGCAAGATGGGCAATGTCATTGGCCTCGCATTGATGGCTGAAGCATTGGGCCGGGAAATTTCGCAAGTTGGTACAACAACTTTCCGTCCACCTTATACGCCAGTGTCAATTGGCGCTCTCAGTGGTCGAAGTGTCGATGAACATTTCAGACCGCTGCGAAGGACGCCGATGCATCAGTGGAACCTGGATCATGGTGCAACAATGACCATGGCTGGCCTATGGCATCGACCCTGGTATTTTGCCCGCAATGGTGAGGGTATTAGTGAAGCTTACGTGCGAGAGACTGAGACTACCCGGCGAACGGTAGGGCTGTGTGATGTCACCTCCCTTGGAAAAATTGCGATACAGGGGCCTGATGCCACTGATTTCCTCAATCGAATCTACACTAACCCGTTTGCAAAATTAGCCATCGGCAAAGCGCGCTACGGCATTATGTTACGTGATGATGGATTCGTTATGGATGATGGGACGACCTGGCGCTTGTCGGAAACAGACTATTTTATGACCACCACTACTGCACATGCCGGAAAGGTTATGGTCTGGCTTGAAGAGTTGCTGCAAACAAGGTGGCAGGATCTGAAAGTTCATGTCACCTCAGTCTCAGAACAGTGGGCCGGTTGCGCGGTTGCCGGCCCCCAGTCTCGCGCCGTACTGAATGCGTGTGTGGAAGATCCTGAAGTCATGACAGACGCGGCATTTCCCTTTATGGGCGTGATCGAAACCACATTGAAGGGTGGAATTCAGTGTCGAATTGCCCGCATCAGTTTCTCTGGTGAAATGGCTTACGAAGTTTATGTGCCGTCGGATTATGCCAATGCCATGATGGAGTTATTATGGCCGGTCGCCCAGTCGGTTGATGGCTGCCTTTATGGTCTGGAAGCCCTCGGCGCCATGCGTATTGAAAAAGGCCATGTCACAGGAGCCGAGCTCGATGGTCGTGTCACTATTGAAGATGCTGGTCTTGGCAAGATGGCGTCACCAAATAAAGCATTTATCGGCAGCGCGTTGAGAAAACGTCCTGAGATGCAACGGCAGGACAGGCCGAAGCTCGTAGGGATTTTCCCCAGGGACCGCAGCCAGAAATTTAATGCCGGAGCAATTTTATGCGAGTCCTCGGAAATCGCAGGTCTTGGAGAAGGCTGGATTACCGGCGTGACCCATTCCCCGGCGCTGGGACATTGGATTGGAATTGGATTCATTTCAGGTGGACATGAACCGTGGCAGGGTAAAACCGCGGTGGCGGCGGACCCTGTACGTAAAGGTAATGTAGAGGTGGAGATTGTTTCACCACACATGTATGACCCGAGTGGGGAGAGAATGTATGGTTGATCGCGCTTCAGCCCTTGACGGGCATTATAAATCCGGCAGATACGGTGCAGAGGGTGAGCCAGGTGTCACCCTTACTGTTGTTCGAGAGTTGAATCTGCAACAGCTGGCGGCGTGGCCGGAAACCGTTAAGCGAGTGGGCCAACTCGCTGCAGCCGCATTGGAACTGGATCATGTCCCGGCACCCGGTCGGGCGGCTGAACTTGATCATGCGGCCATGCTCCGAATCGAACCACTTAAATGGTGGCTGGTCAATGCCGCTGCCCATCATTTGCCTGGGGACGAGGGTGCAACTCTGGACATTTCACATTCACGCACCTGCATCAGAATTCATGGTGATAATGCAACAGACCTGCTAAACCGGTTTCTGCCACTGGACTTACGCAGCGCCAGTTTCCCCCGGGGAAGTGTTGCGTCATCTTCGCTGCATCATGTGGGTGTCACTCTCTGGCGTTCGCGCGCAGGCTTCGAATTATTTATTCCGCGGGGTTTCGCATTGTCTGTCTGGGAAGTGCTGTTTGAATCCGCCAGACAGTTTGGTGTCGAGGTGGTTTAAAGGTCCTGTTGGTTTCTTTTCAGTCGGGCGATGGCTTTTTGGCTGTCGAAATCCTCTCGCAGTTTTGCAATTTCTGCAGATGACATCTGCTCTATATTGTAGAAATCCTGCTTCCAGCTATTATTCTTTGACCATTGCACCGGTGACTGCATTGTGGTGCGTGGTTGGGTCGCGGTCCCGAGCAACCGCAATGCGGTGGCAAGTGTCTGTCGCTGTGAGTGTGGGTCTCCAGGTTTGCCTGCTGCATTACCCAAAGGCAAATCACTGAATAAAAACCTCGGCACGCCAATATGCTCAACGATATCTCTGGCGCAGCCCATGACGACGGTGGCTACCTCATTCTGTTCTAGGTGGCGTGCTGCAAGGCTGCAGCTTTGATGGCAGACGGGGCAGTTGGGTACCAGCACAATCGCATCGACCTTATCCTGTTTGACCAGCGTAAGTAACTCGAGGCAATCACGTTCGAGGGTTGTCGCCTGGCTGCGGTTGGTCGGCAGACCATAGAAGCGCTTGCTCAGTGAGCCAATTTCTCCGCGTTGTTGCGCCAGTTTGAGTTGTTGCAGGGGGAACCAGGTGTTTACGTCGGTGGCGGTGGTGTGTTTACGGTCATAACCCACATGGGAAATTCTGACATCCGGCTGGCCCTCGATTGGCATGGCATATACCGAGTAAAACTTTGCCGCGGCATTATAGTCAGCCCCCGGCCCCTGGTCGCCTGCGTTCGGCTGGAACGGCGCCGCTGTGGTCACCAGTCCAATACGGCATTGATCCAACGGTCCGGGTAGTGGAAAAAATGGCACATGGTCAAACTTAGCCCATTGATATGGCTTTTCATAACCCAGTGTGAGGTAATAATTTCTGATCCGGTCGAGGTAGGGGATTGGTGAATCATGCATGATGGGTTTCCTCAAGGCCATAAACAGGGGTTTCTATACCCTCCAGGCGGGCTTTGATCTGTAGTGCAAGATACCGGGAGTAGTGGCGTGATTGCTGTAGATTCCCACCATGGAACCATAGACCGGGTTGTTGCGTAGGCTTCCACATATTGCGTAGCTCACCGACCCAGGGACCTGGATCACGATAGGTGTCGGAGCCCAGTCCCCAGCACATGCCGATTCGATCGGCAACCTGCTGTGAAATCAGCCTGGCTGCCCAGCCGTGCATTGAACCATATCCGGTGGCCAGAATTACCAGGTCTGCAGGTATTTCCTCACCATTTGAAAGTACTACAGAGTTATGGCCGAATCGTGCCACTGAAACTGAACTCTTCACCTTGATCTCTCCATCGATGATCAACTGAGAAGCGCCAACATCAATATAGTAACCAGCACCATATCGCAGGTATTTGGAGTACAGCCCTGATCCATCATCGCCGAAATCAAGGTTGAACCCCGCCTTACGTAAGCCGTTATAGAAATCAGCTTCGTCTTCTGCGATCTGTTTATATTCTTCGCGCTGTTGTGCCGGCATTAAGGCATAGGGTGTGGCCGCAAGGCTCAGGTCGGCCCGCTCAGTGGTGATGCCGTCGCGCAGCGCTTGTTCGGAATAGAGGCTGCGCACCTTGCCTTTCGCCAGTGTCTCACTTTTTACCACCAGCGAACTGCTGCGCTGGATCATGGTCACCCTGGCCTCTTGCTCCCACAGGGCAGTGCAAATATCGTGGGCGGAGTTATTTGAGCCGACCACGATGCAGTTTTTTCCATGGTAATCGCCGTTACCGGTAAATTTACTGGAATGATAAATCTCACCTTTGAATATCTCCTGACCTGGTATCTCAGGAATATTCGGCACCCCTGACATACCCGTGGCCAGCACCAGCTGGGCTGGATGCAAAATCACTTCCTTGCCTTGTCGATTAACCCGAACCTGCCATTTTGCTGATGGTTCGTCATACTTTGCGCCCAGGCATTCACTGCTGCTCCAGTAATCGAGTTCCATCACCTTTGTATACATTTCAAGCCAGTCTCCAAGCTTGTCCTTGGGTGTATAGATTGGCCAATGCTCAGGAAAGGGAATGTAGGGGAGATGGTCATACCAGACCGGATCATGCAGGCATAATGAACGGTACCGATTACGCCACGAATCCCCTGCACGCGGATTCTTCTCTATTACCAGGGTAGGTACTTCAAGCTGTTTAAGGCGAGCAGCCAGGGCAATGCCTCCCTGGCCGCCGCCGATAATGAGACAATAGGGTTGCTCGCTATACCCCAGTCGCTGGCAATGGTCGTGACGTTCTTCCAGCCAGCTCAGCCGGTTTGCCACAGCGCCATGGGTAACCCCCGGATTTCTCGAACCATTGCTGCCGTTTTTCTCTTCATAGCCGCGCAGTGACTGCAACGTGGTGAGAATACTCCAGCATAATCCGTTTTTCAGTCTGATGATCGCCCTGGCTTTGCCTTGTGCAGTGGTAAACTGACACCAGGCTTCTATGAAGTCCCCTTTATTTTCCGGCGCCTGTTCAAGCTGCCAGTCAACGGGTGCGGCGTATTGCAGTGTACTTGACAGCATATCTGTCAGTGCAGGCCGACCTTCGCAGGTTTTTATATTCCAGGTGAACGCCACCAGATCACGCCAATAGCACTGCTCGTGAAAAAGTTCTGCGACCTGTCGCAGATTCCTTTGCACAAGTGCCCGGTCAAAGCGCTCGATCCAGTGAGTTGTTATATTTTCTATCTCTATTTTGTTCATTGAATGGGATTGAAATCAATTCAGCTCGGGCTGGAGAAGGCGTTGAATCCCCGGTTTCTGCTGATGGCTGTTATCGTTAAGCCCTGGAGCTGAGCTGGAGGTTCTGTATATTGTTTGTTGAATAATTCCTGCTGCCCCCGGGTTTGAAAGAATCGTTCGAGGTATAGTCAGACAGGTTTTGCGAAAAGTCAATCTGTCGCATAATTCGCTGAATAAAACACATGAGCATTGTTGCGGAAATGTCGAAGAAATTAACGCTCGATCAGATTGAGCAATATCATGCGGACGGATACTGCTCGCCTGTTGAGGTAATGAGTGAGGCTGCCGCAGCGGAATTAAAAGCGAGACTTGAGCAGGCGGAAAACCAATACCCGGAGGTATTAGGTCCCACCAATCGCAACAATACTCATCTGGTGCTTAAGTGTATGGACGAAGTTGCCTTTCACCCTGAGATTGTCAATGCGGTTGAAGACCTGCTTGGACCGGATTTATTGTTGTGGGGGTCTGTGCTTTTTATCAAAGAGCCCCGGACAACAGCCTTTGTGAGCTGGCACCAGGATGCGACGTATATGGCGCTGGAGCCCCATGATTTTGTGACACCCTGGCTTGCCCTGACACCGAGGAATGCAGAGAGTGGTTGTATGCGAGTCATCCCCGGCAGCCATAAATCTGCGATCAAACCTCACCAGGATACATTTGTAGAAGACAACATCCTGACCCGGGGACAGAATATTAATGAAGTGGACGACAGCCAGGCAATAGATATTGTATTGCGTCCGGGTCAGATGTCGATGCACCATCCCAGACTGGTGCATAGTTCGAAACCAAACTTAAGCAACCATCGCAGAATTGGCGTAGCCTTGCAGTCCTATATGACCAGCGCGGTCAGCCAAACAGGATTTCCGGGATATGCGCTGCCTGTACGAGGTCATAGCGAACAAAGTAATTTCCAGCTCGGTCGAAGACCGGATGAAGACATGACTGCCGATGCTATCCGCTGGTGAGACGAGGTTAACTTGAACCTGTCGAATATCCTGTACCATGGCGCAACTAAAAAACGACGTTACTGAAAATATAATGACTGATCAAGATTTAAAAATAAACAATGAACGATTATGGCAATCGCTGATGGAGATGGCGAAAATTGGTGCAACCGAAAAAGGTGGTGTGTGCAGATTATGTATGACTGACCTGGATCAACAGGGGCGCGAATTATTGCTGCAATGGAGCGCAGAGCTTGGATGTACCCATGAATGTGATGCGGTGGGTAACCTGTTTATTCGCCAGCCTGGAAAAAACAACAGTAGAGCTCCGGTAATGACGGGGAGCCACCTCGATAGTCAGCCTACAGGGGGGCGTTTCGATGGTGTTTACGGTGTACTGGCCGGACTCGAGGTATTGAGGACATTGCATGACCATGGAGTGGTGACGGATGCTCCGTTGGAACTGGTGGTCTGGAATAACGAAGAAGGCAGTCGTTTCTCGCCACCAATGATGGGCTCCGGGGTGTTTACTGAAATATTTGATCTGGACTGGGCTTATCAGATAGAAGACGAAAATGGCGTTAGCGTCAAACAGGAACTGGACAGACTGGGTTGGATAGGCAGACCGATGTCGCAGCGTGATGTTGATTCGTACTTTGAAGCCCATATAGAACAAGGTCCGGTACTGGAAAATGCTAACCAGACTATCGGTATTGTCAGTGGCGGGCAGGGTCAGCGCTGGTTTGAACTAAACGTTTATGGTCAGGAGGCGCACGCGGGACCGACGCCAATGCCGTTGCGTAAAGATGCCCTGGTGTGTGCGGCGGAGATGGTTCAACTGGTCAACCAACTGGGTCATGACCATGCGCCGGATGCCTGTGCGACCTGTGGAATATTAAAAATCATACCTGGAAGTCGTAATGTGATCCCCGGACATGTGTGGATTACCATTGATACCCGCCATCCTGAGGACGAAGTGCTGTTGGTGATTGAACAGCAGCTGCGTGACGGTCTGGCATCCATTGCTGAAAAACATGGCTGCTCCTTTGAGCTGGAAAATTTCTGGATTTCTCCGGCCACACCGTTCGATAGAAACTGCGTAGAGCTGGTAAGAGAGGGGGCGGAGTTAAACGGCTATCCTTGTAGAGAAATGATTAGTGGCGCCGGACATGATGCGGTGTATATGGCGCGCAGATATCCAGTGGGTATGATTTTTGTGCCTTGTGAGAATGGTATCAGTCATAACGAAATTGAAAATGCAGATCCTGCCGATATCGCTGCCGGCTGTCAGGTTCTGCTCCATGCAATGACCGCCAGAGCAGGATATTGACCGATAGTGTTTGCACTGAGCGCTAATTTTTTCGATTTCTATTCAACATGTGCTTTGACTAACATTTTTTCCATATCGGAGAATCCATAGGGCTCCACCGCCTTCAACATATTCCAGAACTGGTCTAGCCAATGGGACTCATTGCCCTTATTTGAAAGGTGAATTATTGAGCGCGCATCAATCCAGTAGTGATTGTCTTCTTCAGTTGATGCAATAGCTTCGAGCGCTGCCCGGTTGGTATTGTTGGTTTTGTCAACAATAGAAAAACTTTTAAAGTTATCACTTTCCTCAAGTGAAATTTTTCCTTCTGTGTCAATTAACAGGCGCATACTGACTATTCAATAAATGGTTAAATGGTTGCAACAAAATGAAGTTCCTCACAGCCGGTATTTAACTGGAGTTTTCACATTTAATAAATAGGTATTTTTAGATTATTCTGAATTCTAAATTCTGCAGCGGAGTGGACAGCGTGATTTAAGGTGCCTGGGAAGATTCCAGCAACGCTCGTCGCGCCGCCATAGCCTCTCGATGGGTAAGATAAGTGACCGCTGCAATAATGATCGCGCCACCAACACATACCCAGACGTCTGGTACTTCAGCGAAAAGCAGATAACCAAACGCGAGGGCCCAGACCAGCTGCAGAAAGGCATAGGGCTGAGTCACCGTCAATGGCGCATGGGCGAACGATCTGGTGAGTGCGTAATGACCAGCTGTGGCAATAATCGCCACTAACAGCAGCCAACCAAGCTCCGAGACTTCCGGGGTGCGCCATTGCATCAAGGCCCCAGGTAGTAGCGCCAGGGTGCAGAATATCGACAGCATCGCCAGTATGTCGCTGGATTGTTCAGTGTTTGTCAATTTCTTCGCCAGCAGAAATGAGGCTGCGAAGCAGGGCGCTGCGACCAACTGTGCAAGGGAGCCGATCTCGATACTGACCACTCCCGGCCTTAGTATGATCAGGGTGCCGATAAACCCAATAACAATGGCCATAAAACGGCGAAAGTGGATCCGCTCGCCAAACAGGACGATTGCCCCGATTGAAGTAAATATCGGCGTGGTATAGCCAATAGCCGTGACTTCGGCGATGGGAATCCGCGCCATGGCATAGAACCACAACATAACGGCGAGTCCATGCACCAGTCCGCGAAACAGATAAAGCCTGGCATTTTTTGCTGTTATGCGCCGCCATCGAATTCTGAGCAATACTGGGGTCAGCAGCACGAGGCCGAATACATAGCGGATAAAAGCGGCTTCCACTGCCGGCATATCAGAACCAAGATGTCGAACGGTGACCGTTACAGCGACAAACAACATACCTGCCAGCACCATCCACAGGATACCTCGCAGATGATTCTGCGCATGCATGGAAGACGGACTGCGTATATTCGCTTCAGCCATGTTGTGCCGCTAATATGAGTAAACCGTTCCGTGCGCTGGGCCTGACCAATGTTGAGAGGATTGATATAGTGTTCTGCAAAATTTATTAGTATGTAATTAATTTCCGCATCCCGTGGTGAGGAACCAGAATAGATTGATCCTCCAGGATCTGTATTGGCTTAATCGAACTTAAGTTTATCTGTAAGAGTTCCTCCGGCATTTTTCAGAAAAAGCCCGGCTTTGTTAAACCCCGATACAGTCGCGTACACCTGGCCTTATCAGATGAAGTTTCTGCGGCGAGCTAAAGCCATTTTTTTTTCTTAAAATAGATAAGCAATACGGCCGGGATTGTAATAAAGGTAATCCAGAGTGCTGGATACGCCCACTTCCAGTGTAACTCTGGCATATGTTCAAAGTTCATACCATATATCCCGGCGATAAAGGTTAAAGGAATGAAAATAGAAGCAAATACAGTCAGCACCTTCATCACCTCATTCATTTTGTTGCTGACGCTGGATATGTATATTTCCAGAAGACTGGTTAAAATGTCCCTATATGACTCAATTGACTCAATCACCCGTATTACATGATCAGATACATCTCGTAGATACAAATGTGTTTTTTCGTCAATCAGCTCAGATTCGCTACGCAGCATTGCAGCCATTAACTCTCTTACCGGAGAGACATGTTTTCTTATATTAATGACTTCTCTTTTAAGTTTCTGGATGGTGTTCAGCGCATCCTGTGTTGGCTCAGATGTCAGTAAGCGGTCTTCAAGTGCAGTGATGGCTTCATCTAACGAGTCTATCAGAACAAAATTCTGATCAACAATCGTGTCCAGAATTGCATATGTAAGATAATCCGTTCCAAGACTTCTAAACCGTCCTCTACTGGCTCTGATTCGCTGTTCAACAGGATGAAACAGGTCGTCAGATTTTTCTTTAAATACAAATACAAAGTTTTTGAGTAGTAAAATACTTATCTGCTCGTAGTTGACGGAAAAACGTTGATTTCCACAGATCAGGCATTTAACAACAATATACAGATAATCTTCGTGCTCTTCGAATTTAGGTCTCTGATGAGTATTTAGAATATCTTCAAGAACAAGCTGGTGTATGTCGAATATATTTCCAATGCTTTCTACAATATCGACATTTACCAGTCCCTCGATCACTACCCAGGTGACAGTATTGCTATCCTTATATTCCAGAATTTCATCTATTGAATCAATTTTGTGTTCAATAACGTTTTCCAGATTGTAATCAATGATCGACATACTGGCCTGGTCTGAATGAACGTCTCCGACATGGATCAGAGACCCGGGTCTCATCCCCAGTTTTTCCGAAGGCTTGCTAAGAGATTCAGTCATATATTTCTACCAGATTACCGTTTCCTGTATGACGATATTACGACTGATTTATGTTGCGAAGGAAGTTTTATTCTGTCCAGTGATTTGTGTCTGCAGATCGCCAGCTGTCCAGGTTGCCGGCTAAGCATGGGAGTTGCCACGCTGTGAAAACACACTGAAGTTATTGCTTGAGTATACAACAGCCTTTTTCAAAAGCTGTACGGTGATCTACCGGGATATTCGGTTTTCCCGGACCACGCTAAAAGGCTGGCAGCGCCGTCGACTTTTTGACATCACTGCGAGGCTGGATCATGGGTCGCGATAAACTGCTCGATAATTTCAACCGGTACGGCTCCCACTTGTTTTGCAGCCAGCGCTCCGTCTGGTGAAAATACCAGAAAGCTGGGAGTTCCAACCCAATTGGTAGATGTCAGTTCCTCGTAGTAATCGGCTACCGCGCCGGGTTCCCCGATCAAGTTGGGGAATTCAATATTATGTCGGGAAACAAAAGCCTGTGCCTGGTCGATTCCACTATCGCCGTCCAATGAGATTCCCAGTACGGTGGCATTATTGTCGCTATGTTCAAAGTGAAAGTCCTGGTATGCATGTGCTTCACGATTACATATCTGACAGTCCGATGCCCATAGCATCACAATCAGCCATTTTCCGTTCTGATGATTGGAGGTGACAACCTCAGGTTGAAACGTCTGCAAATCTGCTGAAGCCGTCGCCAGCGATATCTGGCACAGCATCAGAGCGGTAATTCCGGCGATCAGACGGTGCTTGAAACGATTCATAATGCTGACTCTCGATGAACGATTCTATTGAAATAAAAACAAAGGCCCTGGTAATAAAAACAGGGCCGCCTGTTCTATAAGGCAGCCCTGCATAATTCCATTGGCACCGCTGATGTGTGTCCTGTGTCCTGTCTAAGGCTTGATGTAAGCGTATCCCATGCCCTGGAGCTTCGCTACTTCCGCTACGCCGCTTGGAACAATATCGTTTTCGTTAACATCATAGAGATCGGTTAGATAGTCGACTTTTCTGCCTTTCAGTGTATTGTTGCAAACCTGGAAGTTAATTCCCTGGTCCTTGAGGCCGGCGATTTTCGCTGTCATGTCCTCGGTCGCATTGGCATTTTTGAACTTGCCGAGTTTCTCAAGTGAAGCCGGCTCAAGCAGCATTGCCAGGCCATTGCCGTGCAGTACAACTTTCAGGTCGAGATTATCTGCGCCCACCGCATTGATATGATTTTGAATATTACGCAGCGCACCGGCCTGCGCTTTCGGGTTGTCGTAGTTGATATGGTAGACAACTTTCTGCTTGGCATAGCCATTGTCGGCCCCTGCAATTCCGGATATCCAGAATGCGGATACGATCATTGTGCCGAAGATAAATTTAATCATTTTATTCATCAGGTTCTCCTCGTTGGTTTGATTTGGAGTGGATAGTATAAACTTGAAAAGCAAAACATCCTATCCTGTTGTTTGCAGATGAGTAGAACCGAGGTAAATGAACAGGGTTGTCGTTGCCGGGCACATGGGGATCTGTGCTGATGGTGCCTTATTTTCAAATTTTCCTGTTGAGAGTGACAGCCTGATAACGACTTGATTGCTGACTTGACACATTCAATGCAATCCTGAAATACGACTGAAGAAAAACTGACAATACCGAGTGAGCTATGCAGTTATGCGATCAGGTTGGATAGTGGCGTGTGTCTGGAGCGATCGAATAGACGAACTTACCAATACCTGCTTTATCGTTACTTTACTGATTGATGCGAGTTCAATTCTTGAGTGTGAACTGACCAGAATTGAGGCAATGCATTCCAATTCCAATTATGGCTTGAATAACCAGTCTTCAGCGCTTCCGGTTTGCGGGCGAAAATAGCAGATCATTCTGCCGTCAGGCCCTGCGGTGGCTGCTGATTGCCACGGCGCCATGCCGTGTAAGGCGAGGCGGTGAACAAGAAATGCCTGCCCAGGCTTCATGCTGATTGTTATGCGCTTACACTGATCAAAAATTTGCTTTCGCAGTTGGTGGTATGGGTCAGTCAGGTCGAGATTCGACCAGTCACTGCTGGGGTGATCTTCCAGTATCGCCGTAAACATTTGCCTTGCGAGGTGGTGAGAGCCCTGCCAGACGACAAAAGGCGAGGCACCCTCGCTGAATTCCACTAATGGGATACCAAGAATAAATCCATGGTATTCACGCAGGTATCGTCTCCGTTCTGCGCCGGCTCTGAGCAGACCGTCGATGTGTGCAGCGTCTCGCTTCCGCCGGTAGCCAAATGCGGATTCTGATTCATCAGCTGAAGCTTTGGGGTACCCGGGATAGCAGACGGAAACCTGTGCACGATCCCAGTCAAACTCGCCAAGTGAGAGGTGCTCATGAATGAAGTCAACGGCCTCGCCACCTAGTGCAGCGCTGTTAGCAATATTCCCCTGAGGCGTATTGGGCAGGATGTTGACACCCGCATGCCATGTGCCGTCGTGTCGCAACCAGTGTGCGTGTTGCTCTGAGTGTATGACTTTCCTGGCAACGGGCAGGGCCTGCTGGACCCACTGATGCAGTTCTGGATCGAGATCAAAGGTGCACCAGCCGTTTGTGAAGAACTCCTGGTCTTTAGTCATAATGAGATGATTGTGTGCACGCAGGCCATATTTGGTTGGCACTGATTATAGAAAATTCTGTAGAATTCCAGTGATCTTATTTCGGAATACTTCCATGTCAACATTTGTTTTTGAACCTGCGATTCAGCCCAGTTTACCAGTGCGTGACAGTTCGCAGCGACTGCCGGTTCATCGTATATATTGTGTGGGTCGTAATTACGCTGCCCATGCTATTGAAATGGGACATGATCCTGATAAGGAGGCACCATTTTTCTTCCAGAAGAACCCGGATAATCTATTAGTGGATAATCCGGATTTCCCTTATCCGCCGCTATCCTCTGATGTGCATCACGAGATAGAACTTGTGGTTGCCCTTAAAAAAGGTGGCAGCAATATCAGTATCGATGACGCCATGAGTCATGTTTTCGGCTATGCCGTTGGTCTTGATATGACCCGCAGGGATCTACAGGGGCAGGCTAAGAAAGCGGGCAGGCCATGGGAGGTTGGAAAAGCGTTCGAGTATTCAGCACCCTGCGGAGATATTGTGACGGCAGAAGAGGCGGGGCACCTGGCTGATGGCGCTGTTACCTTGCATGTAAACGGGGAACTGCGTCAACAGGGAGATTTGAATCAACTGATCTGGAAAGTGCCTGAGATTATCTCAATCCTGTCCGGTTTATTTGAATTACAGCCCGGCGATCTGATCATGACCGGCACTCCTTCCGGGGTAGGTCCGGTAAATCGTGGCGATAAACTCTCTGGTTATATTGAAGGTGTCGGAAAGCTGGACGTTAATATCGTATAACAGGAAAATCTGATGAAAAATATATTTCTAGACTGTCGAAATGAAGTGTCCCAGCTCAGGGAGGCGGCTGACAACAGCCGACAATGGTTAGCACGGGATATAACAGACGATGACTGGATCGTCCCCTTGAGTGGGGAGATGGCTGACGAACTCAGCTTGCTTGCCGAATTTATCCGCTCAAACCCTCTGCAGAATCTGCAGCGAAAGGTTACTGACTTCGATTTGCCTTATAGCGCAAGTGCCATGAGAAAGATGAAAAACATTCTTGATCATGGGGTAGGTTTTGCTGTGCTGGATCGAATGCCTATAGAAACTATTGATATGGATACCTTGTTGGAGATCTACTGGCTGCTTGGTCAGTACATCGGTCGTCCGGTGGCGCAAAAATGGAACGGCCAGATGGTCTATGATGTCAGTGATACCGGTACGGCTTATCAGTACGGAGTGCGTGGCTCGCATACCTCTGTTGAGCTTGTGTTCCATAATGACAATGCGTTCGCCAGGATGGTGCCGGACTATGTTGGTTTGCTCTGTAAATTCCCTGCCAGACAGGGCGGTGTCAGTCGCTTCTGCAGTCTTTATACTGTTCACGAACGTATGCGAGAGCACTATCCCCAGGCGCTTGAACGGTTGTATCAGCCGATGTACTTTGACCGCCAAAAGGAGCACAGTGAGGGTGCGCCAAAGGTATGTCTTGCACCGTATTTCAGTTGGAACGGGCAGCGGTTGAATGCCCGTGCAAATTCATCGCTCGTGCGTAAAGGTTATGAGGTTGTTAATGAACCGATGGATCAGGCGCTCTCTGACGCGCTGAATGCCATTGATGAGATTTGCTCCAGTGAAGACATCTGGTTTGAAAGCCCATTAGAGCGTGGTCAGGTTCAATACCTGAATAACCACGAGATCGGGCACTACCGAAGTGAGTTCATTGACCATGATGACCCCGAGAAGAAACGTCATTTATTCAGGCTGTGGCATCGTCAACGTGGCACTGCTTGTTATGATGGCGGAGCGATATGAAACAGCAAAACGCTGCTTCTGATTGCCTTTAATTACACCGCATTGCGTCCCATGATTTTCGCGGCAAGGCGATTACCCTGTGGGAGAACCAGGGGTGAATTACTTGACGCTCCACAGGTCGGCAGAAATCACAGTGCGGAAATAATCGCTGGCAGTTTTAATCGCAAAATTTTGCCGGAGGGTCCCTTGGGCAGATCGTCCATGAAGTAGATGGTCTTAGGAGTCTTATACTTTCCTACAGCTGCCTCACAGAACGATTTGAGTTCCTGCTCGGTACAGCTGTAGCCATCACGTATCACCACGCATGCCACAACTTCCTGGCCGTAGTTTTCGTCATCCACACCCACTGCTGCTGCTTCAAGAATAGATTCGTGCTTGTACAGGACATCATCAATTTCCCGGGGTGCGATATTTTCGCCGCCGCGGATAATCAGTTCCTTGAGTCGTCCGGTGATGTACAGATATCCTTCGTCGTCTTTCTTGCCAAGATCTCCGGTGCGAAACCAGTCTCCGGTGAAGGCCGCCGCGGTGGCTTCCGGGTTCTTGTAATATTGTTTGAGTACATTATCGCCGCGGATCACCAGTTCCCCGGGAGTATTGGCAGCGCATTCGATGTTGTTTTCGTCGAGCACAATAATCTCATTACCAAATGCCACACCTACGGAACCGTTTTTTCTTACCGCGGGGGGCAACGGGTTTGTTGCAACTGTACCTGCCGTTTCGGTGAGTCCTATGGTCTCGATCATAGGTACCTGGAAGGTGTCCTCCCATTGCTGCAGTACTACCGCAGGCAGTGGAGCAGAGGCGGAACGTCCGAATCGAAAACACGAAAGTCGTTCATCGGAACCAAAGTTGAATGTTTCCTGATCTGCCCGATCCAGCAGGTATTTTATGATGGTGGGCACAACACTTGACCAGGTGCACTGATATTCTGCCACCAGTTTCCAGAACGTACTGGCGCGGAAGCGATCAGGCATCACCACGCTGCTGCCGCTGACCAGTGGAGCGGAAACCGTGACCATCGCGCCATTGATATGGTAGACAGGAAGCACACAAAGTGCACGATCCTGTTTGCTGAGGTTGTGGCCCCCGGCAACGTTTGCACCGCCAGTAGTCACCGCAAGGTGAGATAGTACGGCACCTTTTGGCAACCCGGTAGATCCTGAGGTGTAGAGCAGCAGGGCAGGATCGTCATTTGTTGGTGCGGGTGCTGAAACAGCCTGATCATCTGTTGTAACTGGCCAGTCGGGCCCCTCAACAGGATCGGTGGTGATCACCCGTATTTGCCGGTCCACCCCCGCCATTATTTCTTTGAGATTGTCGCGATAGTCTTCGGAAACAAATACCACTTCTGCGTCAGAGTGTCCCAGTACGTGCTGTAATTGTGCAGTACCAGCAACGGCATTCAGCGGTACAATTATCCGATTACTTGCCATAACGCCAAGAAATAACTGAACAGTCCAAAAGCCATTATTAATCAGGAAGGCTATTTTGGCACCGCGACTGATGCCCAGGGCATCGAGTTTTGCACCTATGCTGTCGGCGCTTGTTTTTAAGCTTGAAAAATCCTGTGTATGCCCGCTGTCAGGTGCAATAAGGAAAGTCCGGTCACCGATATTGCTGGCGTGTTGATCAATATACGAACGGATGGTTTGCTTGGATAGTTCAGTCACGACCGTATTTACCCCAGTAGTCTCCAAATAGTTCCTGCTCCGAAGGCTTATCTTCCGGAATTGTGGTGACTACGTGGGTGATATTAATAAAATGTTTATAGTTCAGGTTTTCCGAAATGGAGTTGCCCGCCCAGGTGCCACAGCCCATGGACAATGTGAAGTTAAGACCGCTGTCAAAACCGCCTCCGTTACCGAAGGTATGTGCCTGATTTACCAGAACACGAACGACATTCATGTCTTCGGCAAGGGAATGGGCGTTATCGAGGTTAGCGGTGTGAATGCCACAAGAGTGGCCGACCCCTTTTACCTTGAGTATCTGTCGCACTTTTTCCTTGGCATCATCAAAATCGCTGGCTCGATACACCGTCAATACCAGTGATAATTTCTCATCAGACAATGGATGCGTCGACCCGATAGCATCGTCTTCAACCAGGAAGAACCTTGCTGACCGGGCGGCTTCTCCCAGGCCCGCGACTTCTGCAAATACATCTGCGTCTTTGGCAATAACCTGACGATTCAGATGTCCATCAATCCATAATGTGTTAATAATTTTCTGTTTTTCTTCAGCAGTGGCGCGGTAACCGCCGGCTTTTTCAAGGGCGGCCATTGCAGCGTCATAAACCTGGTCAAGAATGATCACAGAATTTTCTGAAGAGCAGGAGGTGGCATTATCGAAAGTCTTCGACGCACATATTTTCTCAGCCGCATCATCAAGGTTTGCCGAGGCATCTATTATGACTGGTACATTACCCGCACCTACACCGATGGCTACGGAACCGCTGGAGTAGGCGCGCTTGACGTTGTTTTGAGAGCCGGTACAAATCACCAGGTCTGCTTCCTCCATCAGGGCCTGTGTCAGGTCTTTTGACACCGGTGAAGGCAGTATCTGCACCAGGTCTTTAGGATGACCTGCTATTTCCAGTTGCTGGCGCATGAATTGAACGGTACGGGCCGTAGTATTGTAGCCTGCAGGAGAGGGCGCGATGACTACTGCATTGCCACCCTTAACAGCCATCATCGCTTTGTTCACGGGTGTGGCCGCGGGATTGGTTGAGGGACATACCGCGGCAACGACGCCAACAGGTTTGCCATATTTGAACAACCCTTTCTCCGGGATTTCTTCGATAATACCGGTTGTTTTAACTCTTGAAAGATCGCGTAATGTACCGAAGGTTTTGCGGGTGTTTTTCAGTATTTTAGAAGCGACGTTGCCGAGTCCTGTATCGGCTACTGCCAGTTCAGCCAGTTCCCGGGCGCGCTCCGGCTGATAGATTGACCAGGCAAGGGCAGTGACCGCTTCGTCGATGCGGGCCTGGTCAGTATTGTCAAACATATCCATCGCAATTCGCCCGCGCGCTATTAATTCTTTCGCGGTTTTACGGGCACTTTCCGCCACAGACGGCAGGGGGTTATTTTCGCTGGACATTATTTGATACTCGTGAAATATTTTTGCTTTCGTAAAAATATTAATAATTGGGACAATATGTACCGATTAAAGTAGTATATTACGTATAGTAGTGGCGAACAACAACAGATATGCGTCCCAGAATAATCCACAGTCAACGATCAGAAGCAGCGAACAGTTTTGCAGACCACCGTAGCCAAAAATCCTGATTCAAAGCATCCCAGGGTGCGTGGGTCGGCGCTGGAAAAAGCTGTTGTGGTACTCAATGCGATTGCTTCCAGCGCACATGCGGTCAGTCTGGCTGAGCTCTCTGAATCCATTGAAATGCCGCGACAGACGATCCACCGCATACTGCAATCCTTATCTGCTACCAATCTGATCATTCGCGCGCCGAATAAGGATCGGTATGTGGTGGGCCCGGAATTAACCCGGTTGTCGGTTCGGGCGTTAACCACGTTGAATACCCGACCACCGATCAGAAGCATACTCCAGGAACTGGTAGAACAAACCGGGGAGACCTGCAACGTTGGCGTGCTCGACCAGGGGGAAGTGGTTTATATTGAGCGAATAGAAGGCCACTCTCCGCTGCGGTTACAATTGGATATTGGAAGTAGAGTACCGGGTTATTGCACTGCAATTGGTAAACTTCTAATCGCCTATCAACATAAAAATGTACGTACTAGGCTTATCAGAACGATCAACCTTAAACGGTTTACCGCACATACATTAGTGACGCCTGCTGTGCTCGAGCAAGCGTTCTCCGAGATTCGTTCTAACGCCTGCTCAATCAACAATCAGGAAAATGTTGAAGGGTTAATCGCCGTGGCGGTGCCGATCAGGGATCAGGCCGGCAAAGTACTTGCCGGACTTGCTGTTCATGGCTCGATTACCCGGATGGACCAGCAAAAAGTGTTGTCCTATCTACCTCAAATGCGTGAAAAGGCTGAACGCATTGCCGGCATCTGGTCTGTGGACAGGAGTTAGCGATGCTGAAAAATACTGAAGTGTTAATATATTGCGGCAAGAAGTTTTGCGGTTATTGTTTCAATGGCGTCTATAGCGCATACTTTTGGTGTCGGAGAAGTGGGGACGTTATGTCGACCAGAAGCTTCAGCCGCCACAAGCCCGACACCGTAGCTAGTATCTTATCGAAACAGTGGTTAGTATTTTATTTACAAATTCTTATAAGCTTCCGAAATCGAGAAGCAATTCACAATGTCACATTCTCATAAACATCAATCCGAGGAGAAAAAAATGAAACTCAAAAAATATCTTGCATCTGCAGGCATGGTAATGGCATCTACGGTGCTTAGTGCAAACGTTGCCTTTGCCGCATGCGCTACCGACGGTTTGCCCGCAAGCATGGAAGGCCCAGGGGGTTATCCTGAACGTGCCTTGACCATGGTTGTGCCTTACGGTCCGGCAGGTGGTTCCGGTCAGGTTGCCCAGGCCATGGCCGAGGCAGTATCGGACCTCACAGGCATATCTATCAATCGTGATCATAAGCCAGGTGGTTCCGGTACCGTTGGCATGACTGCTTTTATGGCCACACCGGCAGACGGTTATACTGTGATGGAGCATATTGATGATGCATCCAGTGCCCATGCGCTGGATTCCGGTCGTCCCAATCCCGCAGAAGATTTGATTCCCCTGGTGACTTCGCAGATTACATTCTCGCAAATTTATATCCGCACCAAAGAAGAACGTTATACCGACTGGGCTTCATTTGTGGCGTGGGTAAAAGCCCAGGGAGGCAAGGCAACAATTGCAAACGTTTCCAAAGAAGGTTCAATGGAACGTGTGACGATGAAATTCATTACCGACGCCACCGGTATGGAAATCCAGCAGATTTCCTTTGACAAAGGTGCACCACGTTATGGCGCACTGGCGGGTGGGCAGGTTGATGCACTGTTTGAGCAGCCTGGTGATGTTCGTAAGTTCCTCGATGCAGGCACTTTCAAGCCTATTCTTACTATCCTTAAGGAAGCCCCTGCAGCATTTGCAGATGTGCCAGACTTAACGGATGCGGGACTTGATTTTGAACCGCTGTATCGTTTCCGTGGTTTCTATGTCCACAAGGATGCGCCAGCCGACCGTGTTGAATGGCTGAAATGGGCTTTCCAGAAAGCATATTGCGAGCCGGGCTATCAGAGCTTTAACGAAAGCAAGTATATGACGCTGATTGAGAGCTACCGTGATACTGCCGGCTCCCAGGAGCTGATTACCAGCACCATCAGCCAATACCGTGATGTATATAAAGCCATGGGACTGGAGGTTAAGTAACCCG
>Ga0055584_100000901_pt1 | contig 28606 bp, 27 predicted proteins | sample OSDHelmetaG_FD_58716 | JGI IMG/M metagenome (GOLD analysis project Ga0055584, IMG submission 58716) | Pelagic marine sediment microbial communities from the LTER site Helgoland, North Sea, for post-phytoplankton bloom and carbon turnover... | ecosystem: Environmental > Aquatic > Marine >... | reverse complement strand
CCTCGCAGAGCTTGCTCACTACATTGGTCTTTCTTCCGAGATCGGCGCTTTTATTGCTGGTATTAGTCTGGCAACTAGCCCTATATCTCAATATATAGCGGTTAACCTCAAGCCATTGCGAGATTTTTTCCTGGTGTTGTTTTTCTTTTCTATAGGCGCTCACTTTGACATCGGCCTGCTAGACAAGGTTCTCAGTGCTGCGCTGGTGATGGCCGCCGCGATGTTAATTATAAAACCTGTTGCTTTTCGCTTTTTACTTAAAGGCGTAAGCGAGAAAAAAGTATTGGCCTGGGATATCGGCATTCGCCTAGGCCAGGTCAGTGAATTCTCATTGCTGATTGCCTATGTTGCTACTGCTGGTGCCTTAATAGGCAAGGAGGCCTCATTGTTGATACAGGCCACTACACTCATTACCTTTATCATCTCCTCCTACATCATTATATTTACTACGCCTACGCCAATTGCCGTTTCGGAGAAACTACGTAGAGATTAATTTTTTGCAAAACACCCCTCCTGAAAATGAAAAAAGCCGGCATATAGCCGGCTTTTGCGTTCAAGGCTAGCCTTACAGCATCGCGTCCAGCTCAGGAAGCGCATTGAACAAATCAGCTACCAACCCATAATCAGATACCTGGAATATCGGTGCGTCTTCATCCTTGTTAATCGCGACTATCACCTTACTGTCTTTCATACCTGCCAAATGCTGTATAGCCCCGGAAATACCAACAGCAATATACAAATCAGGAGCAACAATTTTACCGGTCTGACCAACCTGCATATCGTTAGGTACAAAACCCGCATCCACTGCCGCGCGAGATGCACCCACTGCAGCACCTAATTTGTCGGCAATAGACTCAAGCATTTTGAAATTCTCACCATCCTGCATGCCTCGACCACCAGAGATGATGATATCTGCAGCAGTAAGCTCAGGACGATCAGAAACTGCGACCTCTTCCCCTACGAAACTCGAAATGCCTGCATCGTGAACTGCAGAAATAGCTTCTATTGTCGCACTACCACCTTCAGCAGCCACTGCATCGTAAGCAGTGCCTCGCACAGTAATCACTTTTTTACTGTCGCTTGATTGTACAGTTGCGATGACGTTGCCGGCGTATATTGGGCGCTTGAATGTATCATCAGATTCTACGCTGATAATGTCAGATATCTGCCCTACATCAAGCAACGCCGCTACGCGAGGCATAATATTTTTGCCGCTAGTAGTCGCCGGAGCCAATATATGGCTGTAATCAGCCGCAACTTCAGCAATCAGCAAGCTCATATTTTCTGCCAGTTGATTGGCGTAGACGGCGTTATCGGCAACCAATACTTTATTAACACCGGCTACTTGTGCCGCCTGCTCAGCAGCTGCACTGCAGTCAGATCCGGCCACAAGAATGTCGATATCACCACCAATGGCGGCGGCAGCAGCGACTGTGTTGAGGGTTGCAGCCTTTAAGCTGCTGTTATCGTGTTCTGCTATAACTAGAGTACTCATGAGATCACTTTCGCCTCGTTTTTCAGTTTATCGACCAGCTCAGCTACACTTTCCACTTTGATGCCAGCCTGGCGTTCAGCCGGCGGCTCTACTTTCAAAATGGTCAAACGAGGAGCGATATCCACGCCCAGCTCAGCGGGAGTTAACACATCCAGCGGCTTCTTTTTCGCCTTCATGATATTGGGCAGTGAAGCATAGCGGGGTTCATTCAAGCGTAAATCAGTAGTCACAATAGCAGGCATATTCAGAATAATAGTCTGCAAACCACCGTCGATTTCACGGGTGACTTTCGCTTTTCCATCTTCCAACACCAGTTCCGAAGCAAATGTACCCTGAGGCATACCTGTTAGAGCCCCCAGCATCTGTCCGGTTTGATTATTGTCGCTGTCGATCGACTGCTTACCTAGAATAACCAAATCAGGTGATTCTTTTTCAACAACTGCCTTAAGCAACTTAGCAACTGCCAGTGATTCCACCTCACCATCAGTTTCAACCTGAATACCTCGATCTGCACCCAGCGCCAATGCTGTTCGAATTTGCTCCTGGCAGGACTTATTGCCGATAGACACAGCAATCACTTCGGTGGCAATTCCGGCTTCCTTAAGTTTTACGGCTTCTTCTACGGCAATCTCACAAAACGGGTTAATTGCCATTTTGACGTTATTGAGGTCAACGTCAGTACCATCAGCCTTTGCACGAACCTTTACGTTGGCATCAGCGACGCGCTTTACAGCTACAAGAACCTTCATGGATTCTCCATTGATGTTTCGCTAGTTGATGAAATCACTCAACTCTCCTAACGGGAGTTTTGAGCCCCTCGACAAGGGGCGCTATAGTGCCGCCAAACCGCTAATAGGTCAATAGCATTTATGGCCTCTATAGTGTCGTATTGTGACTCTTTCAAGATCTATATCAACGATGATTAATGGCGTTTATTAGGTCAAAATACTATAATTACGCGCCCAATCAGTTGAGTAATTGGCTGTATTACTCATCACTTCAATCAGATAGATAGTTAGGAGCCTTTTGTGGAACGAGAATCGATGGAATTTGATGTCGTCATTGTGGGTGCTGGGCCAGCAGGACTGTCTGCTGCCTGCCGTCTGCGCCAACTCAGTGAAGAAACCGGCAAAGACATCAGTGTCTGCGTCGTAGAAAAAGGCTCCGAAGTAGGTGCACATATTTTATCGGGCGCGGTACTCGAACCCACGGCGATGAACGAATTATTTCCGGACTGGAAAGAACGTGGTGCCCCACTTAATACGGAAGTTAAAGGCGATACTTTTTTCTACTATCTCAGCCAGCAAAAGGCTATAAAGCTGCCTAATTGGCTGATTCCAAAACCTACCCACAACAATGGCAACTATGTGGTCAGCATGGGCAATGTATGCCGATGGCTTGCCGAACAGGCCGAAGGTATGGGCGCAGAGATCTACCCAGGGTTTGCCGCGGTAGAAGTACTTTATCATGAAGATGGGCGTGTCAAAGGCATCGCCACGGGTGATATGGGTATTGCCGAAGATGGTAGCCAAAAAGATAGTTATATGCCCGGCATGGAGTTACACGCCAAATACACCTTATTCTCCGAAGGTTGCAGAGGCCACCTCGGCAAGCAACTGATGGAGCGTTTTGACCTAAATGCCGACCGCGATCCCCAGCACTATGGCATAGGCATCAAGGAAGTATGGGACATACCCGCCGACCAACACGATGAGGGGCTGGTTGTACATGGCGTTGGCTGGCCTCTAAGTGAGAGCAGTTCTAGCGGCGGCGCATTTCTCTATCACGCCGAAAATAATCAAGTGGTAGTCGGCCTGATTGCTGATCTCAATTACTCCAATACACATATGAGTCCCTATGAGGAATTTCAGCGCTATAAACTGCACCCTGAATCTAGCAAGTATCTTAAGCGTGGAACACGCATAGCTTATGGAGCCAGAGCGATTACCAAAGGTGGACTTAACTCGCTGGCTAAAATGACTTTCCCTGGAGGCCTACTGCTGGGCTGTGATGCAGGCACCTTGAACGCGGTAAAAATCAAGGGCAACCACACCGCAATGAAATCGGGAATGATAGCAGCCGAAACAGTTCACCAGGCCCTCACTGAAGGTGGAAAAACTGGAGAAGAGCTGAGCGAATACGCCGACAATTTTAATAATTCCTGGCTATACACTGAGCTGTATAGCAGCCGAAACTTTTCTGGCCTGATGCATACCTTTGGCACGGTCATTGGCGCCGGTGTCATCTGGGTTGAGCAAAATATATTCGGAGGTAAATTACCTTTTACCCTGCACGACCGAAAGGCAGATCACGCGCAGCTTAAAGCCGCCGATCAGTGTAAGAAAATCGAATACCCGAAACCCGATGGCAGTTTGACCTTCGATCGCCTGTCATCGGTGTTTTTATCCAACACTAATCACGAGGAAGACCAGCCCTGCCATCTGACACTAAAAGACGCCAGTATCCCCATATCACACAATTTACCGATCTTCGATGAACCTGCGCAGCGTTACTGCCCAGCGGGTGTTTATGAAGTTATAGAGGAAGCCGGTGAAAAAAGGTTCCAGATCAACAGCCAAAACTGTGTGCACTGCAAAACCTGTGACATCAAGGATCCAAGTCAAAATATCACCTGGATAACTCCTGAAGGACTCGGTGGTCCTAACTACCCAAATATGTAATTAGCGTGTGGTGCAGCCTACACGGCTGCACCGATTCACACATCCAGAGGGAAAAAACGCCCTTCACTGTACAAGCCATAACTATCCCCATCGCCTTTTATACAGCGCTCTGCCAGTTGGTAATAAACTGATCGGGTAAGCAATGCTGAAAGCCCGTGTTTAACACTCACTGTTGGCACTCGCTCGCCATTTTCCATGGTCAGAACTTCCAGTGGATGCTCTTCACCTATAGTCAGCAACTTATCGGTATTGGTTCTAATATGTATCATTTGATCTGCAGAACTACCCTCATGCTCAAACTCAGCTTCTACAGCCATCAATGGCATGCATTCAACACGAATACGCCATTTTTCAACGGGAGTTAGTAAATAGTAATCTCCATCATTTTCCCGCCGGAGAATAGACGCAAACAAATTGACCAGCGGCTGCCGTTTTATTTCGCCACCGTCATGAAACCAACGGCCATCGCGATCGATTCTTATGTCTATATCGCCACTCAATTCAGGGTTCCACAAGTGCAGTGGCGGATTGTTGCTGTCTTTGCCGGCTATTTGAGCCGAAAGGCTGTCTAACTGTTTATCCGTCACTAAGCTCACCTATTGAAATACCGCACCTTTATCAAATTTAAGTGTATGCTTAAAGTAAGTAATTTCAAAATTTTTAGACCGTGATATGTTTCAACTTTTAACGACACCTATCCTTCAATGGCTACAGCATAAAACGCCTTCACAATCGCAACATTTATGCGATTTCGAGCGAATTCGCCATGAAATAAAGCCTTGCGATGTACTCTTGATTGAAGGTAGATCAAGAGTCAGTGAAGTCATCAAACTGATAACCCAAAGCCCCTGGTCTCACGCTGCACTCTATATTGGCCGCGTTCATGATATCGAAGACCCCAGACTAAGAGCAGAACTAAAAAAACATTATTTTGGTGCCGCAGATCAACAGCTGATTATTGAAAGCGAGCTGGGATTGGGCACAATAGTGCGGCCACTTTCCAGCTATGAGCATGAACATATCCGTCTATGCCGACCGAAGGGCATATCCTTTGGCGACAGTCAGCAACTTATCAACTACGCCGTTGGACGCCTCGGGGCGACTTACAATGTACGACAGATTTTTGACCTGGCGCGCTTTCTTTTCCCGTGGATGATTCTGCCTCGTCGCTGGCGTTCCAGTCTGTTTAGGCACCATCCAGGTGATTCGACCCAAACCGTATGTTCAACCATGATTGCCGAGGCTTTTGGAGAAATTCAGTTTCCTATTTTACCCCTTGTCAAAGAGGTCGATGGGGACAAGGTTCAGCTGTTTCGTCGCAACCCAAAGCTGTGTACACCCAGCGACTTCGATTACTCACCCTACTTCGACATCATTAAATATCCCTTTCTCGATTTTAACGCACACAGCCACCACCGCCTGCTTCCTTGGCGAGGCAATGGTAGTTTAGTTGGAGATGAGTTGGACTTTTATATTGAATCTGAAGCTACTGAACGAGCAGACCCGGCAGATACCGGCCCTGCTTCCGAGGAATATAAAGCTAGTTAATGATCCTCACATTGATAACACCATCGATTTGCTGCATGCGTTTTAGAACCGCATTATTGGGGGCATGTTCAACATCAATCAGGTTGTAAGCGATATCATCCCTGCTCTTGTTTAGCATATCGATAATATTGATATTCTCATCGGCTAAGATCGACAACAGGCTGCCGAGAATCTTGGGGACATTGCGATTGGCAATCGCCAATCGCGCTCCGCTGTTACGCTCTAGATTTAGTGCTGGAAAATTCACAGAATTTTTAATGTTTCCATTCTCAAGGAAATCTCGAAGTTGATCTGCAGCCATAATTGCGCAGTTTTCCTCAGCTTCCTCCGTACTAGCACCGATATGAGGCATCAAAATCACATCATCACGCCCCATTAAGCCAGCTTTAGGAAAGTCAGCAATATACTTACGCAGTTGTTGATTATCTAGCGCGCCAATCACTGCCTTGGTATCAACAATTTCCTGGCGGGCAAAATTCAAAAGACATGCGCCGGGCTTGACACTTTTTAAAAGCTCCTCGTTAACCAGACCACGCGTAGAGTCCAGCACAGGTAAATGCAATGTAATATAGTCTGACTGGGCAAATAATGGTGCCAGGGCATCAACTTTTTTAACCCGGCTAGACAAACGCCAAGCAGCTTCTACAGAGAGCGCAGGATCATAGCCACATACATTCATGCCCATGGTCAAAGCCATGTCTGCAACCATTGAACCAATTGCACCCAGGCCGACTACTCCAAGTGTTTTACCAACCAGTTCATTACCTTTAAATTGCTTCTTCTGCGCCTCTAACAACTTATTTAGCTCCCCATCGTCGCTCATATCGGCAAGGGTATGCACATAAGCAATACCCTCAACAATACCCCTGGAACCTAACAACAGCGCCGTTGCCACCAATTCCTTAACCGCATTAGCGTTGGCTCCCGGTGAATTAAACACAGGTATGCCTCGTTCAGTACAGTCAGGTACTGGGATATTATTGACTCCTGCACCTGCACGCCCAATCGCTAACACAGAGGCTGGAATATCCTCAGGGGTGAGCTTGTGACTGCGCAGTAGAATTGCATCCGGGTGAGTAAACTCACTGGCAATTTCATAATGTTCCCTAGAAAGCCTTTCCAGCCCTTTTACGGAGAGTTGATTCAGCGTTAAAACTTTGTACACAGCCTGTAAATCCTTAAATAAGTGGGGTAGCTATAAGCTCGATTAGAGCACTTTAACCTCAGCCCTGGCGCGCAGTGCCTGCTGATAATGACGGTCTGTAGAGCGACTGAGTTCCTGGTTTATCTGTTGTGCAAGCTGTTTAATTCGCCCATCCGCCATGTTATTGATACTACCTTCAGTAACGCGATCCAGCTCAAATACAACAATATCTCCACCGCTCAAGACCACATAGTCATATATAGAGAGACTGTCATCAGGGGTTTGTAAAGCAAATACCTTACTCATAAACCGGGGAGCCAGCGCCTCACTTTGGCGAGACACCCCGAGTTCAACCTGCCACTCATAACCATTGGCAAGTGCCTGTGTTTCAACAGAACTACCACCACGCAACGCTTCTATAATCTCAATCGCCTTGCTTTTTGCCGCCGCCATAGCAGCGGCAACAGTCAATTCCTGTTCTATTTCGGCAGTCACTGAAGCGACGGATTTTGGCACTGATTCACTATGAGAACTAACTCTCATCACAACAAATTGATCATCACTAAGCTCGATGACCTCACTGTTATGTCCCTGTATCAAAACTTCATCACTAAATGCAGCTTTGACTAGGCTGGGATTAGCAAACAAACCCTCATTGCCTAGACGATATATACTGCCAGACTGCTCTACCGCCAAATCTAATTCAGCTGCCGGCTCGGTCAGCCCTTCGGCGTTAAACACCAGATCCTTCAGAGCTTCAACAGTACTAACGATTGAAGTCCTAGCCTCACGCTGTTGAATCTCTGCTAGCAATTCAGCCCGCAACGCAGCCAACGTTGGTGCTGAGCTTTCAATAATGTCAGTCACCTGGAGTAAATGCCATCCGGCATCAGTTTTTACAGGGTCAGAAATGGCATTGAGCTGCAAGGACTTAATTACTTGCTCCATTTCCTCGGGAAAAATATCGCCTGCTGTAAACCCGAGATCGCCCCCAGATTGAGCTGAGCTTTTGTCGTCAGAATAGGCTTTGGCTAGACTGGCAAAATCTTCACCTGCCAGGGCCTTGCTGCGAATATCCGCTATACGCTCCCTGCCCTCATCACCTGCTTCGATTAAAATATGCGACACTCTCCGCTCTTGCCCACCTTCATAGCTTGCCAGTCTTATTTCATACTCATCAACCAAGGCTTGCTCGTCAACCTCAGGATAAAAATCACTGGTATTGATTTCTATATATTCGAGCTCAACTGATTCCAGGGTCATAAATCGATCGAGGTTGGCCTGGTAAAAAGCCTCGATTTCATCCGGGTCTGGACTCACAGCCTGTCTAAAAGCATCGGTGTTGATGGTCAGATAGCGCACATCGCGAGCTTCCTGGCTGACTCGCGCTGTCTGTCTTAGTTCCAGATCAGTCAAGAATTCTGTATTTGCAATACCGGCGCGCAACTGTCCAATAATCTGCTCTTCTTTAAGTAATTTGTGAAACAGCGCCGGGGAATAGCCATTGGTAGATAATACATTCTGATACAGAACCGGAGAGAAAATGCCGTTTTCACTAAATTGAGGCATGTCCATAATTCCCAATTTGACCGCATCATCGCCCACATTGACACCTATAGAAGCCGCTTCATTGAGGTATACCAGCTGCTGCACCAGACCATCCATCGCCGGACCTCGCAGCATTTGATCTTCCAGCATGGCGGGATCAATGCGATCGCCAAAAACAGATAACAACCTTCGTTTTTGTATATTGATAGCCTGCTGCAAATCGGTCGCGGATATTGCCAATCCATCTACTTCAGCGACATCGACATTGCCGCTACCGACTAGAATCGACTGCACTCCAAAAGTGGCAAAAGAAGCAACGATTAGAAATACAATGACTTTAGCGATTGTGCCCTGACTGTTTTTGCGAATATTTTGTAGCATATGGGGTATGTCCAAGCTTGGGAGTGGCAACAAAAAAAAAGCGCACATGCAGTGCGCCTTTCTCAAACAGTTGCTAAAAGCCTTATAGCTTGCCTAACTGGTATGCTGAGAAAACTCAGCAGAGGCTTATCTATTATTTACAGCGTCTTTCAAGGCTTTACCAGCCTTAAAGCTAGGCACTCTGGCCGCTTTGATCTGTATTTCTGCACCTGTTTGTGGATTGCGGCCTGTACGAGCAGCGCGATCTTTTACTCCAAAAGTTCCAAAGCCAACCAAAACAACAGAATCGTTATTTTTCAGTGACTCAGTAATCGTTCCAACAACAGCATCCAGCGCACGTCCAGCGGCAGCTTTTGGTAAGTCGGCGGATGCAGCGATTGCATCGATAAGTTCTGTTTTATTCACACTTATCCCCTTTTATAGGTAATAGGTTTAATTGTTATATTATAAAAAATACGTGTGTATTCAGTTCGACGAACTTTAGCGTACTCTGTTAAGCCAACGCAAGGTTTTAATGGGTATTAATGCGATTTTTTTCATCGGCTTCTTCATTGTCAGCCGTGGTAATCATGCCGGCCATATAATCTTCATCCGATAATTGCTCTGGCATACGTTCCAAAGCAATTTCTAACACTTCGTCTATCCACTTTACCGGCTTGATTTCCAGATCTGCCTTAATGTTATCTGGTATCTCAGCTAAATCTCTTTCATTCTCTTTCGGAATGATTACAGTCGTTATACCGCCTCTATGGGCCGCTAGCAGTTTTTCCTTGAGGCCGCCGATGGGTAAAACTTCGCCACGCAAAGTAATTTCACCTGTCATCGCAACTGTTGACCTAACCGGGATTTCAGTCAACACCGAAACCAGTGCAGTACACATTGCCACACCTGCACTGGGTCCATCTTTAGGCGTTGCACCCTCGGGTACATGGAAATGTACGTCACGCTTTTCGTGATAGTTAGCCGGGATACCCAATCGCTGAGAACGGCTTCTAACCACCGTAGTCGCAGCCTGAATAGATTCCTGCATAACATCGCCGAGAGAACCTGTTTTAACGTGACGCCCTTTACCAGACATTGCCACGGCCTCTATCGTCAACAACTCGCCACCAACCTGAGTCCAGGCCAAACCAGTAACCTGTCCGATTTTGTTGTCTTCTTCTGCACGGCCAAAGCTATGACGGCGAACACCACTGTAATCAGCCAGCATGTCTGGGTTAAGCGCAACTGGCGACTCAACTTCTTTTAGTGCAAATTGCTTAACTGCTTTTCGACAAATCTTGGCTATTTCACGCTCTAGATTACGCACCCCTGCCTCGCGGGTGTAATAGCGAATAATATCCATTAGCGCTTCATCGCTAATAGACATCTCAGCTTCCTTTAAGCCATTTTGCTTCATTTGCTTGGGCACCAGATAACGCCTTGCAATATTGACCTTTTCATCCTCGGTATAACCCGGGATACGGATGACCTCCATACGATCCAGTAACGGCGCAGGTATATTCATGGTGTTCGAAGTACAAACAAACATTACGTCGGAAAGATCGTAATCGACTTCGAGGTAGTGATCATTAAAAGCGTGATTTTGCTCAGGGTCCAAAACCTCCAGCATTGCCGAAGCAGGGTCGCCTCTATGGTCGGTGCCCATTTTGTCGATTTCATCAAGCAAAAATAGTGGATTTCTCACCTCGGCTTTAGACATTTTTTGCAGTAATTTGCCTGGCATAGAACCAATATAGGTACGCCTGTGGCCGCGAATTTCGGCCTCATCTCTAACACCACCTAAAGCCATACGCACATATTTACGATTTGTAGCTCTGGCTATTGATTCGCCAAGAGACGTCTTACCCACCCCTGGAGGGCCAACCAAACATAAAACTGGTCCTTTTAGCTTACGCACTCGCTTCTGTACTGACAGATACTCGAGTATCCTTTCTTTAACCTCTTCCAGACCATAATGGTCCTTGTTGAGAATATCACTAGCCCGCTTTAAATCATGCTTGACCTTACTTCTTTTGGACCAGGGCACGCTGACCATCCAGTCAATATAGCTTCTTACCACAGAAGCCTCGGCCGACATTGGTGACATCATTTTCAGTTTGCCCAGCTCGGCCAAAGTTTTTTCCTTGGCTTCAGTAGGCATCTTAGCTTCTTCCACCTTTTTCTGAATTTCTTCAATCTCGTTAGGCACATCATCCATATCACCTAACTCTTTCTGAATCGCTTTCATCTGCTCATTCAGATAATATTCTCGCTGACTTTTCTCCATCTGTTTTTTAACACGCCCACGAATTCGTTTATCCACCTGAAAGAGGTCTATTTCCCCTTCCATCAGGCTCATTAAATGCTCGAGTCGTTCGGCAACATCGGAAATTTCCAATACGATCTGCTTTTGGTCGAGATCAATGGTCATATGGGCCGCTATGGTATCGGCCAATCTTCCTGGCTCATCGATACCTGTTAACGAAGTTAATACTTCAGCGGGCACTTTCTTACTGAGATTTACATATTTCTCAAACTGCGTCATTGAGGCCTGCAGCAAACCCTCGGCCTCGCTAGGCTCGGGGTCTGTAGCTTCTATTTCACTGGCCGTCGCCGTAAAAAACTCACCATCAGTTTCAAGGTCTTCGACATAGGCTCGATAGCTACCCTCAACCAACACCTTGATTGTGCCGTCTGGCAGTTTCAGTAATTGCAGTATATTGGAGACTGTTCCGATCTCGTAAAGATCATCACTTTCTGGGTTATCTTCATCTGCCTGCTTTTGGGCAACCAGCAGAACCTGTTTATCCTTAGCCATTGCGTCTTCAAGTGCGAGAATTGATTTTTCTCTCCCGACAAACAACGGTAACACCATGTGTGGGTATACCACGACATCTCTAAGGGGTAATAGCGGTAGTCTTGCAGCTGAGCTTTCAGCCATAAATATAACTCCAGTGACATTAAAATGGGCTGACGATTAGCTTTTATATGGGGATATATTGCGTGAATACAAGGCTTTTAGCCAGTAACAAGGGCAGATAAAGACAAAAAAAGGGGCTATACGCCCCTTTTTACCAATCAATCTATATTGCCAGCCTGCCAAGGCTACTCTTCCGGTGCGGCGACCTTTGCAGTGTCATTATTTTGGTAGACCAGCAAGGGTTCAGAATCGCCCTTGATCACCGATTCATCAATGACAACCTTGGCAACCTCTTCAGTAGAGGGAATGCTATACATACTATCCAGCAATACCGTCTCCAAAATTGAGCGCAGGCCCCTTGCGCCTGTTTTCCTTTCCATGGCTTTCTCTGCGATGGCATTGAGCCCATCCACACGAAAATCGATCTCAACACCTTCCATATCAAACAGTTTTGCATACTGCTTGGTCAATGAATTCTTTGGCTCGGTTAAGATCTGAACCAGTGCGTCAGCATCCAATTCTTCCAGTGTGGCTAACACAGGTAGACGACCAACAAACTCAGGAATTAGACCATAGCGCACTAAATCTTCGGGTTCCAAATCAAGCAGTACTTCACCGAAATTGCGGCTATTTTCCTTACTCTTAAGCTCCGCACCAAAACCAATGCCGCCTTTCTCGGAACGGTCCCGAATAACTTTATCGAGCCCAGAAAATGCACCGCCGCAGATAAACAGAATATTAGAGGTATCAACCTGCAAAAACTCCTGCTGAGGGTGTTTACGCCCTCCCTGGGGAGGCACTGAGGCCACAGTACCTTCTATAAGCTTTAACAACGCCTGCTGTACACCTTCTCCCGACACATCTCGGGTAATCGAAGGATTATCAGACTTCCGGGATATCTTGTCGATTTCATCGATATAGACTATGCCAACCTGGGCTTTTTCAACATCGTAGTCGCATTTCTGCAACAACTTTTGGATGATATTCTCAACATCTTCACCCACGTAACCAGCTTCAGTCAGAGTCGTTGCATCAGCAATCGTAAAGGGCACATCCAGTAGTCTGGCGAGAGTTTCTGCTAACAGCGTCTTGCCACTTCCTGTAGGGCCAACTAGCAAAATATTACTCTTGCCAAGCTCAACGTCATCGGGCTTGCCACCCTCATACTTGAGGCGTTTGTAGTGGTTGTAAACCGCCACCGAAAGCACCTTCTTGGCACGTTCCTGACCAATCACATATTCGTTGAGAATTGCATGGATTTCTGCTGGCGTAGGCAGATGGTCGGTCGGCGCATCTGAACCGCTCTCCTGGACCTCTTCGCGAATGATATCGTTACACAGATCCACACACTCATCACATATAAAAACTGAGGGACCAGCTATGAGCTTACGCACCTCATGCTGACTTTTACCACAGAACGAACAGTAGAGAAGCTTGCCGCTATCATCGCCGCCATTTGCAGTCGTATCATCAGTCATCAAACTACCCTTTAACTTGTGAACTTATACAGCATACTTGTTAACACATAAGATGCTGTGAATTACCAAAAATATCAAGCCCTGATAATAGAACTTGTTTACTCCGCCAGCTGACGACTTTCCAAAACTTCGTCTACCAGCCCATAATCCTTTGACTGCTGGGCGTTCATGAAGTTATCACGCTCAGTATCATTCTGAATTGTTTCCAGGGACTGCCCGGTATGCTTGGCCATTAATTCATTTAATCTAGCCCTAATAATCAGTATTTCCTTTGCCTGAATATCAATATCAGTGGCCTGCCCTTGAGCTCCACCACTGGGCTGATGAATCATGGTTCTGGCATTGGGCAAACAATAACGCTTACCTGCAGCCCCACCGGAAAGTAAAAATGCACCCATACTGGCCGCTTGTCCGATGCACATCGTACTAATGTCAGGTTTTATAAACTCCATCGTGTCGTAAATCGATAGACCTGCTGTTACCGAGCCACCTGGCGAGTTGATATACAGATGTATATCTTTGTCAGGGTTCTCTGACTCAAGAAATAAAAGCTGCGCAACGATCAAGTTGGCCATATGATCTTCTATTGGCCCAACTACAAACACCACCCGTTCTTTTAAAAGCCTGGAGTAAATGTCGTAGGAACGTTCGCCTCTTGCTGTTTGCTCCACAACCATAGGCACTAAACCCAGGTTTCTAACTACATTGTCGTTTTTACCATCAAAAAATTGAGACATGGATTTTGTTAACCTCAAATACTAATTGCGCTCAGCGGCGGATTTAGGCACCAATATACGGGGCATCAACCGACAGCTCAAGCTTGACGAGACTGCTCAAGAGCTTCTTGATAGCTACACTCACTATCCGATACATCCGCAGACTCTAGGATTTTCTCCACTATTTGGTCTTCCAACACCATCGATTCGATGGCTGAAAGTTGTTCCTGATTACCATAATAGTGATTGATAACCTCCTCAGGATCCTGATAGGTTGCAGCCATTTCTTCTATAGTTTCCCTAACCTTGTCAGCATCTGCTTTTAGAGACTCTTTACTAATAAACTCATTGAGAACAAGTCCAAGTTTTACGCGCTTGTTGGCTTCTTCAGAAAACATATCGGCAGGTAGCAAGGAGTCCAAATCGAGATCGGGTGCAGCACCGGCACCTCCAAACTGCTGGAACATCTGTTTACGCATCACACTGATTTCCTGGTCTAGCAGTGCCGCTGGAATTTCCAAGCCTTCATGGGCTTCAACCACGCCATCCATAACCTGCTGCTTAACCCTGGCTTTGATAGCATTTTTCAGCTCACGCTGCATATTTTTGCCAATTTCCTCTCGAAAACTTTCTTCTCCACCTTCGGTCACACCGAACTTCTCAAAAAACTCGTCATTGAGTTCAGCTAGTGCCATTTCCTGAACAGTATTCAATTTGATTTTGAATTCAACAGCAGCGCCCTTTAGATCTTCGTTGTGGTAATCCTCGGGAAAGCTCAGCGAAAGTGTTTTTTCCTCGCCAGCAGTCATGCCAACGATTCCATCCTCAAAGCCAGCTATCATTCTACCCGAACCCAATACCAGGTCACTGCCCTCAGCACTGCCACCTTCAAAGGCTTCACCATCGCGAGTGCCCTGATAATCAATATTAACCTGATCTTCAAGTGCCGCAGCCCTGCCGACCACTTCGTAGCTGCCCTGTTGCTTACGGAAGGTTTCGATCATAGTTGCAATATCGTCGTCGTTAACCTCAGCCTTTGGCCTGTCAACTTTCAAGCCAGCAAGATCAACCAGTTCAACATCTGGAAATACCTCAAAAGTGGCTATAAATTCAATATCTTTGCCTTCTTCCAAGTTCTTGGGCTCAATGCTTGGCTGCCCGGCGGGTTTCAGATTTTCCTGACTTACCGCCTCATAGAAGGATTGACTCATTACTTCGCCTATAACTTCCTGACGTACGCCTGGTCCAAAACGCTGCCGCACAACATTCATCGGCACTTTGCCCGGGCGAAATCCGTCGAGGCGAATAGTTTTTGCTGCTTTCTGCAGGCGCTGGTTTACTTCGCTATCAACTCGTTCTGCTGGCACACCAACAGTTAAACGACGTTCCAACCCTGAAGTCGTTTCAATTGAAACTTGCATGAATAATCCTCACAAATTTGATCTGGCAGCTCGAACTGCTGCCCTGGGTAATTGATAAGCTGTGTCTATTTTTCACAACCCAAATATATGGTGCGGAAGGTGGGACTTGAACCCACACACCTTTCGGCACTAGAACCTAAATCTAGCGTGTCTGCCAATTTCACCACTTCCGCAGAATTCTGTCTTAAGCTGGCGTTTATACCTTTCTCCGAATCACCCTATAAGCCTTTGAAAACTCAGAGTTTCGCACAGGACCCTAGAGCCCAACGCCATGCTTTTACAAGGGCGGGGATTCTGCCATAAAGGACTCGCCCAATCAACTCTACATTGAATCTTCATTTAGGCCGCTACGAAGGCTGCGCCAGTAAAAAAACCATCACTTGCGGATTGTTATTCACCAGTTTGCCTCCCAGGTAACAAGCCGGCACCAGACAGGCCTGTTCGGGACCAACCTGAAGCCCTAACAATTGTAATCGCCCCTGCACCATCATCAATATTTGATAGGTAGACCGTGCAACAAGGCTATAGCAACTGCCAGGCTGGCAAGAAATTCTTAAAACTCGAAAGTCCTCAAACTCAACGACTAGCTCACTGACAACTCCATCGCTAACTGCATCTAGCTCAAGATCGCTGTAAGCCGAATCCAAATCCAGACTCATCGCCTCTACTGCTCGTGCTGTATCCCAGTTTTTCTGCGTAAGCACCTTTTGACCAAATGACAAGATCATGCGTTCGTATACTGGTGTCTGGAACTCCACAGTGCGCACACCGTGTTGCAGCGCATGTGGTGTATAGGTCGGGACCTTAACTACATCACCAACAGCTAAAGTCTTCAAACAGGTGAATTCATCCATTTGCTCTCTCGCCTGTTGCTCTGCTTTTCGAAGTTCTGAGGGAATTTTTAACGCCAGTTCTGCATATAGCTTCGGCGCAACTGGTGAATTTAAATCCAGCCCTTTGGCCACCTTGTTATTATCGATAATGCCGTCTATCTCATCTCGAACCCGCCGATAGCGACTCACCGCGCCCAGATAGGCTTGACGAAATTCCTCATCGTTATTGAAGCCAGCTCGCATTGTCTGACTAAAACCGAGCCGAATTGCACCTTTGCCATCGGGCCAGGCTTTACTATCGACATGTGTTACGACGTAGACTTCACGCTTTTCTTCATGCAACTCAAAATACAAATCCCCTAAAACCTCAACCGGCAAGGGGTCGAGTATTTTCAATAAAATTAATTGCCGATGTAGTCCAGCCGTTAGTCTTTTTGGTGCTGCAGCAAGTAGCCAAGGCAATTCAACATTGCCTGCGCCATGCTCTGTGTTACCGGCAGCCTTACAAACGCCCCTAGATTCGATACCTGTATACCAAATCTCCTGTCCCCAGGGCTTTGCTATGTGCAGCGGGCCAAGCATCACCGGCCCGCCAAGGTCGAAGGCTGTCAGTTCATTTTGGCGACATATCTTCTCAAAGGCATCTGCATCACTAAGTAACTGCATATTCTCAGGCAGTGTGATTTTTTTGTCGGAAACGGCTAGATAGACTGTATCACCGGTAACTCGATAGACAACGCTAAGATGGTCTATCGGTGTACCCGGTAACCAATAGCGTTCCAGTTTAAATGTCACTGACAGCAGCAGCTCAGAGATTTTCTCCAAATAGCTGTCTAGCACCGATTCCGGGTCATCGCTTGAATTATGATGATAAATAAGGTTAGCCATGATTCAGCCTGTCAGACACTCGGGATCAAAGGCAAATTCGCCATTTAGCCATTGCATAACTTCCTTGGCGCAATCGCCATGCTTCTGTTTGTATATCTGTTTAAAAGCAGCTAACTGTTTTTCGCTTATTGTGGCTAGCCCCTGTTCCTGAAACACGGCCATATCTTCCGCCAATTGCAAGCCCACGTCAGCGCCCGCATATTCGACCATAACTTGAATATAAGCCGATGTTTCTAAATTTTCCCCTCGATGCAATTTTGCCAAACTAGCCAGTGGCATACGGGACAAATTAGGCTGATTCATGGGATTACAAAAATGACCTTGAATCTCCTTGCCCAGTTGCAATGACCGATCAGTTAACGGTTTAAGATTCAAAAAGTTGCACCCTTGACTACCATCGTTAACTGGGTAGTTGTCCCAAAGTGTCGGCAGGCGCTGAAATTTTTCAGCAATAGTTGCCACATCAACTGCTGAAATTGACTTAGAACAGACTTGGTTTCCAGTCCACAATAATTCAATTTCCTGGGGTATCAAACGCCCCAAATCCCGCCAGTAGTTCTCCGGCATTTTACCAAAAAACTTTTCTAGAACTGGGTCATAGGAATAATAGGTTGGACATACTAAAATTCTCCGCGCACTGCTGTGCTCACAGATATCAGATACAATTTGATACTGACACTCTGCCAAATCTGTTTGTTCTCCGGGCATATCGTCAAATAAAACTGCTAGCACATCAAGCTCAAGCTCATTGAGACGGCTTATTTTTTCCTGCAACTGTATTTTTTCGGTCCGAGAATAATCACGGTATAACTCGAAAGGAGAAAGACCCAAGCCCCACAATATATGATTGTCGCGGCATTGAGCTGCAAACGCCTGCAAAGATTGCCACTGCCTATGGGGCCAGTGTTCTCGCCAAAGTTTACGTAAATAAGGGTCACTTTTAGGTGCGTAAAGATAGCTGTTCAAGCCCATCCCGGGCATTAAGCGAGCATAATCAGAGCGGTCCTGCCAAGACCAGGCTCGACCATAAAAGCCTTCCACAATACCGAGAAAATGCGGACTGTCATCGGTATTGACACCCATTTCAATCACCCCAGTTTCACCTTAATCGATTCAATTGGTCATTTAAGCCACAGGTCTTGTGACAATGTGATTTTAGATCCGCTCATTTTTCCAGCATTATTACCATGACTACTGGCATTAAACCGAGCGGTATTTATGCCAAGCTTGAGCTAGCGCCATCAAGCTAAGGTAGCTTGCCTGCAGTCCCTTTTGATACGAGCAGAAAGAAGAGCAAACACTAGGGCTTGCGCCTGTTTACATGGTATGTGTAGGACGATCAGAGGCTAGAGAACCAGCGAGATGGTTCTCAATCTTAGCATTGGCCATGTCGTCATCTTCGCTGAATTGCACGCCAATACCAGCTGCTCGATTACCCTGAGCGCCTTTGGGCGTGAGCCACACAACTTTTCCTGAAATCGGAATCTTGTCTGCCTCATCCATAAGATTAAGCAGCATGATGACTTCATCGCCAATTTTATAGGTCTTGTTGGTCGGGACAAACAGGCCACCATTCTTTAGAAATGGCATGTAAGCTGCGTAGAGAACAGCTTTATCCTTAATTGTAAGAGACAGAATACCATTGCCTCCACCACTTGGCTGCGCCATAACAAACCCTCAAATAGATAAGCGGGTCATTTTAGCACTGATTTTTAGTATTGTCCGCATCGATATAATCAAACTCAAATAGCTGCTGTAGCTTGTAAACCTTGCACGCCGGAAAATATTTTCTCCAAGGTCAGCTGCCGATTTGGATTGGCGCCATTTTGCACAGCGTTTCTGGTAGCTTGTATTTCATCAATTAGCAAAAACAACGATTTTAGCCCCCCGCGGGCGCTATCGTTCTGGCGCCAAGACTGCCGGTACTTTCTATGTAAATACGCCTCCAATACCATTAAAATATCTTCCAACTTAATATCTTTCAACTCAGCAGCCAGTGTCACCCCTGAAATGGCATTGACAGCCAGCGCGTCAAGGCGCGCACCAAAATCTGCATATTGGTCCAGCAGGCCAGCGTTAAATAGTTCCATTGCCCTTACTGGCCGGCCATTGGCGATATTCAGTGCGTTTTCCACGTGTTCTATTGATCCAAGTCTGGGTAATAACCATTGTTCGGCCTGTTGTTGCTGAGGAAACGGCATTTCAAGCAGCTGACAGCGTGAGCGAATGGTCGCTGGCAATGCAGATGGCCGGTGGCAGTAAAGCAATATCAGTGTGCTGGCACTGGGCTCCTCTAAACTCTTTAGTAGTGCGTTAGCCGCGTTAGTGTTCATCCGCTCGGCAGGTCCCAGGCATATAACTTTGTGCCTTGCCAGCTGCGGGGTCTTGTTGATGTAATCAACCAACTGGCGAATCTGTTCGATTTTAATAACCGTACTCTTTTCTTCGGGGTTCACAAATACCAAGTCAGGATGGGTCTGTGCTTTATTTAACTGGCAATTACGGCAGCTTCCACAGGCTATATCTTCGCCAGCTTCGCATAATAGCCACTGCGCCATAGCCCGGCAAAATGAAGCTTTACCAATGCCCTCTACTCCAGTTACCAAAAGCGCGTGGGGTAGCGAGTCGCCTGCTTTTTGGGCTTGCACACGAGACCACTGTTGCATTTGCCAGGGCAACACAGTTGCCATTGCCGAAGTTGTTGAATCTAACTCCACTAGCAAACGCTCCTACTGCTTAATATTTCCGCGACAACCTCTGCTAGTTGTAATTGCACCTGCTCAAGCGATTTTGAGGCATCGATCACTTTGTAACGTTGCGAATCTGTGTTTGCCATTGCAAGGTATTTACTGCGAACCCTGCTAAAAAATGCCAGCTCTTCCTGTTCAAAGCGATCAAGTTCACCACGATTGTGCACCCGCTCCATACCTACTTCTACTGGAGCATCGAGCAATATAGTGTAATCCGGTTCAGTTCCCGCCTGCACAATCATCTTTAGTTGATCGATTAAATCTTCATCCATTGCTCGGCCGCCGCCCTGATAAGCATAGGTTGCATCGGTAAAACGATCACATAACACCCACCGACCTCGATCTAAAGCGGGGATAATACGTTCTGAAAGGTGTTGACTGCGGGCAGCAAAAACTAACAATAATTCTGATACAGGGTTTAGATTTTCTTCGGTTTTTTCTAGCAACAAGCTCCGTACTTTTTCAGCAATAGCCGTTCCACCTGGTTCTCGCGTCAGCATATAGTCAATGCCAGCTTCTTTTAAACGGTTCTCGATATAGGCCATATTGGTTGACTTGCCGACACCCTCACCGCCCTCAACAGTAATAAATAGCCCTCTTGCTTTATTCATGTTTTTTCCACATTGCTCAAGATCATTTTAACTGAAACTGCCTTACTGCCTGCACATGCTCATCCAACGTAGCTGAAAAATAATGACTGCCATCCCCCTTGGCTACAAAATACAACGCCGATGTCGAATCAGGGTGCAGTGCAGCGCGAATCGAGTCTCGCCCTGGCAAAGCAATGGGTGAAGGCGGCAAGCCTTTAATATGGTATGTGTTATAAATATTATTCTGATCGCGCAAATGCTTTCTCTTAAGATTACCATCAAAACTGTCACCCAATCCGTAGATAATAGTGGGGTCAGTTTGCAAACGCATACCTTTTTTAAGTCTGGACACAAAGACACCAGCAATCTGAGCCCTTTCACTCGCCAACCCAGTCTCTTTTTCAATAATAGACGCCATTATTAAAGCTTCATAGGAACTGCTGTAGGGTAGGTCCTGACTTCTTCCCTGCCACTCATCTGCGAGTACCTTACGCATTCGGCGATGCGCCTGTCTCAACAAATCACGGTCAGAAGTCTGCGCGCTGTAGATGTAGGTATCTGGAAAGAACCACCCTTCGGGATTACTGGCGGTGGCAATAGTGGCAAGCTCTTGCCAGGCATTCTCCACGTTTAATTGTTTTTGCAAGCGTGGCTGTGCATGGAATATCGCCAGCGCTTGTCTGAGGGTAATACCCTCGGGCAAAGTTACGCTGTAGCTGCGAACCTTTCCTCTCACCAGTAACTGCAACAACTGCCGAGGCGACAGGTTAGCTGCCAAGTGATACTCCCCAGGGCGCAAATTACCATCTGTGCCTTGAATACGACTGTATAACCTCAGTAAAAAAGGTTGGTCTACTACATCCATCTGATCAAGTTGCACTGCGACTTTAGCCATTGACGCACCCTTGGCGACCACCAACTCCAAACCTTCTGCCGGAATGGGTAAGGGTGTATCAGTCCAGCGTAAAAAAGCTAAAACGGCGAATACTAAAAACAGCGAAACAACAAGGCCGGCAACAAGTTTTTTCATTTTAATCGGCCTCAGTAATAGCCTGAACATAGGCCTGTGAGATTGCCCGACTTATAGGAAATTCTCGATAGATTCTGTCTCGAAAAAATGTCACCGGCATTATTCCAATAATACTGTTGCAACAAAAAACCTCCTTTGCCTTTTCCACATCAGCCAAAGACATGCGGGATATATTTACTTCCATGTTCAAATCACTCGCTAGGCGATCAATCACCAAGCGACGCACGGTACCCGCAATACCGCAGCGATCTAGCGCCGGGGTGCACAAACCCGAATCACTGACAATAAAAATATTGCTGCGAGACCCGGAAACAACAGTCCCCTCGCAATCAAGCACCAAACCCTCTTCACAACCAGCAAGTTCAACTTCATTGGCCATCAGTACCTGTTCAAGACGGTTTAAGTGTTTTAGCCCAGCCATTGGCGAACCGATTGCCAAACGATTTTCACACAAATGCAAACGTGCGCTCTGCGCTGGCTCAGGCGGCGCTGCTGAACTTACTGAAATAATAATAGTGGGCTTGTTGTCAGAATGAGCAGCATAACCTCTGGGTCCCTGCCCTCGAGTGACAGTTAAGCGGATAACCGCGGCACTTAATCCTTCGGCTACAACTGCATCAAGGACTTGTTGCAGTTGTTCCTGCAATGCCTGCTCGGAGTATTTGATTTGTAATAGTGCGCATCCATACTGGAGGCGTTCAAGGTGAAATCTCAGCAACTGTATACGATGAGAATCCCATAACATGGTCTCAAACAGACCATCTCCGTAGAGAAGACCTCGATCGTGAATCGAGACCTGCGCCGCTCTCTCCCCATTAACCCAGTGCATCAGCAAAACAACTCCAGTAATACACTGTAGTAGTTTTCATTTCAGATTTTGGAAAACAACAAGCTACCGTTGGTGCCACCAAAACCGAAGGAATTGGAAAGACTATAATTAACCTGCCGCTGTTGTGCGGTATGAGCCACGTAATTTAAATTGCAACCTTCGCTGGGGTTATCAAGATTAATAGTTGGCGGCGCTACCTGATCTCGGATTGCCAAGACACTGAAAATTGCCTCAACTGCTCCCGCGGCACCCAGCAGATGTCCTATCATAGATTTAGTTGAACTTACGGCCACGTTAGCCGCCGCATGACCAAGTGCCTTTTCCACCGCCTTACTTTCGGCCAGGTCTCCAGCGGCAGTAGACGTGCCGTGAGCATTGATATAATCGACCACATCTGGGCTCACACCTGCGTCATTGAGAGCCGCAACCATTGAAGCAGCTGCTCCACTGCCATCTTCTGGAGGCGAAGTCATATGATAGGCATCACCACTCATGCCGAACCCAGACAGCTCAGCATAAATCCTTGCGCCCCTGGCTTTTGCAAACTCATATTCTTCGAGCACCATCACTCCGGCGCCATCGCTTAACACAAAGCCATCGCGATCACGATCCCACGGCCGACTTGCTGCTTGCGGGTCATCATTGCGTGTCGACAGTGCTCTGGCTGCAGCGAAGCCTCCAAGCCCCACCGGGGTGGTTGCCATTTCAGCTCCACCCACAACCATAGCATCAGCATCACCATAAGCTATAAGTCGCGCCGCAAGACCGATGTTGTGTGTGCCGGTTGTACAGGCAGTCACCACAGCCAAATTAGGCCCTTGAAATCCGTATTTTATCGATAGGTTGCCGGAGATCATATTGATAATTGAACCAGGCACAAAAAATGGTGATATTTTTCTGGGGCCACGTTTCTGAACAATATCGTAATTCTTTTCGATTTCGCCGATGCCTCCAATCCCCGACCCAATAGCAGCACCTATACGCGGAGCATTGGCCTCAGTGATTTCGAGCCCTGAATCCGCTATCGCTTGAATACCTGCTGCCATGCCGTACTGGATAAAAACATCCATCTTGCGCGCTTCTTTTGGCTCGAGGTATTGGGTGATATCAAAATCTTTGATACTGCCACCAAAACGGGTGGTATAGGCAGAAACATCAAAGTGATCAAGTGGCGCAATACCACTTTTACCTTCGAGTATATTGTTCCAGCTGTCTGTTACGTTATTACCTACAGGGGATACCATCCCCATGCCTGTAACCACTACTCTACGCTTAGACACAGTGACAACTCCTGTCTAACTTTAAGCACACACACAAAACAAAAGCCGCTCTACTTTAACAATAGAAACGGCTTTTATAGATATAAACTATGAGATTCTATTACGCTAGATTCTCATTGATGTAGCTAATCGCCAGTTGAACCGTTGTGATTTTTTCCGCTTCTTCATCAGGAATTTCAGTTTCAAATTCCTCCTCGAGCGCCATCACCAGTTCAACAGTGTCGAGTGAATCTGCTCCGAGATCTTCGACGAAGGATGCAGAAGTCTGGACTTCTTCTTCTTTAACGCCCAGTTGCTCTGCGACAATCTTTTTAACGCGTTCTTCAATGCTGCTCATGGTCTGCTTTCGCTCCTAAATTAATACAAATCTAAACTCTGGATGTGCGGTTTGTCGCGCATTTTACTCAATTTTGCACAAGTTGTAAGAATAATTTACTCAAAAAAACACTAATCTTCGACTTTTTCTCAAGCCATATACATGCCACCGTTTACATGAATTGTCTCTCCGGTAATGTAAGCTGCCCTGTCACTGGCCAAAAAACCAACAATTGCGGCAATTTCATCCGCCTCGCCAAGCCTCGCTAAAGGAATCTGACCCAGCAGCATCTCGCGCTGGTCATCCGGTAACTCCCGCGTCATATCGGTATCGATAAAGCCGGGGGCTACAGCGTTTACAGTCACTGCTCGAGAGCCCAGCTCCCTAGCCAGCGCTCTTGAAAAACCCTCAATGCCGGCTTTAGTCGCCGCGTAGTTACTTTGCCCTATATTACCCATCGAGCCGACCACTGAACTGATATTAATAATTCTACCCCAGCGTTCCTTGGTCATGCCTCGCACGCAGGCCTTACTTAAGCGATATATAGAGTTGAGATTGGTATCTATGACATCATCCCACTCGGCGACTTTCATTCGCATCAGAATATTGTCTTTGGTGATGCCTGCATTATTGACCAGCACGGCGGGTGAGGCATACTTTGCCTTAATCGCAGCCAATACCTCTTCGACAGAGCCGGTATCTGTGACATTAAGTGCCATACCTTGTCCATCATTGTCGGCCAAGCGCAAATAGTCCGAAATGTTATCAGCCCCAGAACTGGTAGTAGCAGTGCCCACCACCGTTGCCCCCATAGCTACCAATTCTAAAGCTATAGCTTTACCTATACCTCGACTGGCACCAGTAACCAGTGCTACCTTACCTTGCAGACTCATGTCGCAACCTCATATACATTATTTAAATGACTGGATCGTCAATACCAGCGCCTCTGGTGATTCGATATTAAAACTTTCCAGAGATTTATCGATGCGCCGGTTAAGTCCGCTAAGGACCTTGCCTGGACCGCATTCAACAAGGCGTACCGCACCCGCTGCCGCCAACGCCTGTACACACTGGACCCACTGCACCGGGCTATATATTTGCTCAACCAGCAAATCACGAATTTTTGATGGATCAGTCTCGCTTTTGCCGTTGACGTTATGAATCACCGGGACTATTGGTGTTTGAATATCAACAGTCGCTATAGCTTCGGCTAATTTTTCTCCAGCAGGCCTCATTAAATCAGTATGGAAAGGCGCACTGACTGGCAATGACATTGCCCTTTTCGCTCCCGCCTCCTTGCAAGCAGCGCCAGCTTTCTCTACCGCAGTAACGTGCCCAGCAATAACCACCTGACCGGGGGAGTTAAAATTAACCGCCGCGACACTCTGGCCGCTGTCTGCTGCAACTTCAGCACATATAGTATTAATAGCCTCATCATCAAGACCAATAATCGCAGCCATCGCACCTTCACCAACGGGCACCGCTGTCTGCATAAAGGCCCCCCGCTGCTTAACCAGTTGCACGGCAGCCGAGAAATCCAGAGCCTGGGCACAAACCAGTGCTGAAAACTCACCAAGACTGTGACCGGCCATAGCCGCCGGCATTAAACCTCCCTGCTCAAGCCATGCTCTCCATAATGCCACGCTGGACGTGAGCAATACCGGCTGAGTCGTCTCAGTTAAATTAAGCTGTTCTTGCTCACCACTTTGGACGAGCTGCCACATATCGTAACCAACCGCATCTGAAGCCTCGGCAAACGTGGCCTCGACAATGGAATAACTCGCCGCCGCTGCAGACAACATACCTACTTTTTGCGATCCCTGACCGGGAAATATAAATCCAAGTGAATTATCAGCCATATTAGCTACTGAGCTCCTGTTTAATCAGTGAAACCATATTCCTGTCTATACAAATTCTGGCTTGTTCTATTGCTGAAATGAAGCTGTCGGTATTCGAGTTACCATGGCTTTTGACCACAACCCCATCAACGCCAAGAAAAAAACCGCCATTATAGCCTCGAGGATCAATATCCCGCCAAAACCGCCGTAGAAAACCACGGAACAACCACGCCAAAATTGATGCAAAAAATCCATCGCTCAAACGCTTGCGCATTAAATCAGCAATAAAACGCGCGGTACCCTCACTGACTTTAAGCGCTACATTGCCTACAAAACCGTCGGTGACGAGCACATCCACTCGACCCTCAAGCAGCTGACTACCTTCTATATAACCAGCATAATTAATTCTGGCATCTTCACCTAGCAACTTAGCCGCCGCTTTTACGACTTCACTACCCTTATTGTCTTCAACACCAATATTGAGCAGGCCTACGCTCGGCGCCCCAACACTGTGTAAGGCTTTAACCAAGGCCGTTCCCATCAATGCAAATTGCTGCAAGTTAGCGGCCTGACAATTAATATTTGCACCCAGATCCAATAGATAACTATTAGTTGATGAAATAGACGGCAAAACTGAACAAATTGCGGCGCGATCAATACCTTCACACATGCCCAGATAGTGTCGACTCAGTGCCACCAAGGCACCAGTATTACCTGCACTAACAACGCCGGCAACTTGCCCCTGAGACAACATCTCGAGCGCCAGTTTCATTGAAGTATCAGCGCCTGCGCGAAGCACAGTAGCCGGATTAGCGTCCATCGCCACCACTTCGCTGGCATGAACGATATTCAAACGCGCGATTTCTGGACCGCACGCATTATCAGCCAGGCACGACTTCAGCTGGCCATTATGGCCTACAATATATAGATACAAATTTGGATGAAGGCGAAGCGCTTCCAGTGCGGCGGGGACGACTACGCGGGGACCGAGATCCCCGCCCATTGCATCAACTGCAATATAGGTAGTCTGATTCAAACTTATTCGTCGTCAGCGGTCTCAACAACTTTGCGACCACGGTAAAAACCATCAGCAGACACATGATGACGACGATGGGTTTCACCGGTAGTTTGATCAACTGAAAGTGTTGCAGTACCCAGCGCATCGTGAGACCGCCGCATGCCGCGACGGGAACGCGTTTTCTTACTCTTCTGAACTGCCATGAGGCTTAACTCCTGCTATTACTTTTTAGACTTGAGCGTTTCCAAAACCTGAAAGGGGCTTGGTTCCTGCATCAAATCCGCCGATTGTTCACCGACTGAATATTGCTCTTTGAGTTGCACGCACTGTCCATCATCATGGTAACTGACAATCGGCAAACTCAAAATCAATTCATCTTCAACAACTGACCACAAATTCCCTTGTCCCTCTTCCAAAACCAATGGTTCCAGAGAAGAAGGCAGCGCCTTTGCCTGGTCTTCAGTCCACACGATACCAAGATCGGTGTTTGATCCCACGACAATGCTTACGGGCTCCATACAACGCTGACATTCAACTGAAAGCTCGGCCTCAAACTGAAGATTCAACACAGGGTGTCCCTCTTCGTTATTTGAAAACCTGCAGTGGACTTCAACCTGCCCATCTGGATCTGCCACAAGCCCCACCAATCGGGGCAATTTATCCAGCTGCAATACACCTTTCAATTGGGTGTCGCGCGAAGCCAATTTCCGCATATCAAGTAAAGTTGGAAGTGGCTCAGTCAGCATAGGCGCGCATCATAGGGGGGAGATCGCTACATGTCAAAAAAATGTTTAAAATACAGCCAATTATCTATTAAGAGAAGCTACTATTGAGATCCTGAGCCTTGGTCTTAATACATCTGACAATGAAACAACTGATTTTAGCCTCTTCCTCCACCTACCGAGCCGCGCTCTTAAGAAAACTGCAGCTACCTTTTGTTACCGATAGCCCCAGAATCGAAGAGCACCAATACCCGCAAGAATCTGCTGCCAATATGGCACTGCGTTTGGCTCAAGAAAAGGCTAGAGAGGTCGCGCAGCGGCATCCAAATAGCTTAGTTATAGGCAGTGATCAGGTGCCTAGCCTCAACGGCGAGGTACTTAAAAAACCTGGCAACCATACAAATGCTGTGTCACAGCTCACAAAATGCAGTGGGCAAACTGTGAGTTTCTATACCGGTCTCTGCCTGCTAGATACTGCCCAAAGTGGCGGCTGCCACAGCCTTGTAGAACAATTCGACGTTAAATTTAGGGTGCTAACGTTAAGACAGATAGAACACTATCTGCAGCGCGACCAGCCATACGACTGCGCCGGTAGCTTCAAAGCCGAGGGGCTAGGTATCAGCCTTTTTCAGTCCCTGTCCGGGCGTGACCCTAATACTCTGATTGGTCTGCCCCTGATAGCACTGCAAGAATTGCTACATAATCAAGGTATAGACGTTTTAACTCATCAATCTCCTTAGCTATTTTCCAAGCCAGGTACAGATCGCAGCTCGAGTATTTGATCAATAATTGCCAGAGGCTTATGCCTGGCTAATCTCTCAGAGCTGTGCACACCATAACTGACTCCTACAGAACGTACCCCCGCCCTGGAGGCCATCTCCAGATCATATTCTGTGTCACCGATTACCACCGCCTGATCTGGGGCAACTGACAGCTCCTGCAATAATTCGTCAATCATCATCGGGTCGGGTTTGGAGCAAGTTTCATCGGCACAGCGGGTAGCATGAAAAAAATTGTCCATCGATAGGGCTGATAGCACCCTATCAAGTCCGCGACGACTTTTACCAGTAGCCACAGCCAATAAATGGCCTTGCGCGCGGAGATCAGCCAGCAGCTCTAAAGCACCGTCAAAAAAATCGCAGGGGCGCTGATCAGCCAGAACATAATGTTGTGAATAGGTATCACGCAATAATGCATG
>Ga0055584_100000899_pt1 | contig 28640 bp, 22 predicted proteins | sample OSDHelmetaG_FD_58716 | JGI IMG/M metagenome (GOLD analysis project Ga0055584, IMG submission 58716) | Pelagic marine sediment microbial communities from the LTER site Helgoland, North Sea, for post-phytoplankton bloom and carbon turnover... | ecosystem: Environmental > Aquatic > Marine >... | reverse complement strand
AATGTTCTGAACCGGATAACGAATGTTCTGAACCGGATAACGAATGTTCTGAACCGGATATCATCAAAGTCGTTCAGGTCACGAAATACCTCATCACCTGAATCAGTTCAATAATGTTTTTTTACTTGATCGATCATAACTCGCCCTTTTAACCGGGATACTACCATGCGAAAACCCGTCTGCTTTCTGGTCATTTTTCTGTTATGCACTACGAGTGCGGTCAACGCTCAGGAATTTCAAAATATTTTTAATGGCAAAGACCTCACGGGTTGGGTCGGAAGAGAAGGTTTCTGGACCGTCCAGGACGGGGCGATTGTCGGGGAAACGACTCCAGAAAAACCAGCCAAACCAAACACCTTCCTGGTTTGGCAAGACGGAAACGTGAGTGACTTTGAGTTCAAGGCCACCGTTCGTTTTAAAGGTAACAACTCGGGTGTTCAATATCGCAGTGAGTTAGTCGATCCGGAGAAATTCATTCTCAAAGGTTATCAGGCCGATCTGCACCCGAAACCCGAATTTTTCGGCATGATGTATGGCGAGAAAACGGGGCGTGGGATTATCGCACAACGCTTCCAACGAGTCGAAGCTGGTGCGGAAGGTAAGCCGAAAGTCGTTGCGGAGATTGGCGACAAAAACCAGAAACTCGTCGATTGGGAATGGAACGAAATTCGAATCGTGGCCGTCGGAAACCGGCTGATCCACCAGATCAATGGTGTCAACACGATCGACCTGACTGATAATCATCCCGAAGCATTTTTAAAAGGTGTTCTCGGCCTGCAACTACATGCCGGACCTCCGATGAGAGTCGAGTTCAAGAACCTGCAATACCGCCCTTTAGCCGGTGCAGAAGCTGCTGCGGTTCTCAAAGCGGCAGTCGAAAACACGAAAAAAGCACCCCCATCCAAAAAAATTGGGAAAACAAAAACTCGCACGAACAAGAGGTTTGGCTGGGTTTCAGAAAAACCCTCTCCCACCTGGGTCTGGCGCACCGATCAACCCACAAGTAATGATCCAATCTACCTTCGCAAAAAATTTGAAGTCTCCGGCCCAATCAAAGCTGCACGGCTCTATTTCACCTGTGATAACAGAGCAACAGTCTGGATCAACGGAAAAGATGCTGGCACCGCGACAGACTGGGGCAATCCTGTCATGAAGAATGATGCTAAAAAACTCATTCAAGCCGGCTCAAATCAAATTGCGGTACGAGCCAATAATAATGGTGGAGTTGCTGCATTCATTTTCAAACTCGAAATTGAAACTACAGAAGGAAAGAAACAACAGATCATTTCGACTCCCGATTGGAAAATCACAAATTCCGAAGCCAAAGGCTGGAAGCTCTTCAACTTTGATGATTCTGGCTGGAACCTGAAACTGAAAAAAATGGGCAACTTTGGAAGTGGTCCCTGGGGTAAGCCAGGAATTTCAAGCCCGAGCGGTCTCGATATCGAGGATATTACTGCGGGCATCAAAGTCACCAAAGGTTTCAAAGTTGAGTTGTTATACGAAGTTCCCAAAGATGAGCAAGGCAGCTGGGTTTCGCTTACTACGGATGGTAAAGGACGTTTGTTAGCAAGCGATCAAGGGGACAAAGGGCTCTATCGAATTACCGTGACCGGTCAATCTGAGAATCCGGATGTTGAAGTAAAAAAAATGCCAGTCGATCTCTCGGGAGCGCAGGGATTGACATGGCACAACAACGCGCTCTATTTTCACAAGAGCGGCGGTCACCTCTACAAGGTTACTGATTCCAACGGCGATGACAGGCTCGACACGTCTGAAGTGCTGCCTAGTGGGCGTAGCGGTGGTGAGCATGGCAACCACGGTGTGATTGTGGCTGAGGATGGAAAACATCTCTACGTGATTGGCGGTAATCATGCTCAAACACCTCCGAAAGATTCAATCGTTCGTTCGAACGTAACAACCTGGAATGAAGACCTGCTTTTGCCACGCGAGTGGGATGCCAACGGCCATGCGCGAGGTCGACTTGCTCCTGGCGGCTGGGTTTCAAAATTCGATCCGGTCAAAAAAACACATCAACTCATTTCCATCGGATACCGCAACCAATACGATGTCGCCCTCAATCGATTCGGTGACCTTTTCACCTACGATGCAGATATGGAATGGGATCTGGGAACGCCCTGGTATCGCCCTACGCGCATCAACCACGCTGTGAGTGGATCAGACTATGGTTGGCGCAGCGGTTCCGGGAAATGGCCCGAATATTACGAAGATAGCCTGCCTGCTGTAGTGAATATTGGCCCGGGCTCTCCCACCGGCGTGATCAATGGCATCGGAGCAAAATTCCCGGCAAAATACCAGGACGCGATTTTCGCATTGGACTGGACGTTCGGCACAATTTACGCCATTCATCTCACACCCGATGGTGCCGGTTATCGTGGCCAGCAGGAAGCGTTCTGCTATGGCGAACCGCTGCCTGTGACCGACGCGATTATTGGTCAGGATGGTGCGATGTATTTCACAATCGGCGGTCGTGGTACTCAGTCGGCACTGTTCCGTATTACATACGTTGGTGACAAATCGACGGAACCAGTTGCAGGTGAAATTGCAGGTGCAGATGCGCGGAAGCTCCGTCGGAGCCTGGAAGCGTTTCATGGCAAACAAGACACCGCCGCGATTGATACTGCCTGGCCTCATCTTTCCAGTTCAGACCGATGGTTACGCAACGCAGCACGCATCGCTGTCGAATCTCAGCCCGTTGATCAATGGGCGGCAAAAGTCTTTTCGGAGACAAATGCCCAGGCTCACATTTCCGGTGCGGTTGCTCTCGCCCGAATGGGGGATGAATCGCATCGTAAGGACCAAATCGCCGCACTCCTTAAGTTGAACCCCGCAGAGTTGAGCGAATCCCAGTTTCTTGGCCTGCTTCGTGCTTATGCCCTGACCTTTATCCGTCTTGGCAAAGCAACGGCTGAACAACGCAAGCAGGTGATTGCCGCACTCGACCCTCATTTGCCAAACAAGAGTAAAAATGTAAACACCGAGTTAGTTCGCGTATTAGTTTATCTGGAAGCACCGAATATCGTTTCGAAAGCCATCAACCTTATCGCAAACCGAGGCAAGGCAGAAATTCCTGACTGGACCGAACTCGCCGGTCGCAATAAAAACTATGGGCGTCGCGTGCTGGAGATGCTCGCCAATCATCCGCCGACACACGAAATCAATTATGCCTTCATGCTTCGTAGTTTGCGTAAAGGCTGGACGATAGACCAACGTCGCTCTTACATCAAGTTCATCAACGCTGCCGCCAAGTATCCCGGCGGCAACAGTTACGGCAAGTTTCTGGCCAATATGCGTGACGAAGCCCTCGGTAACATGAGCAATGCCGATCGTGGCGCCGTCGCAGATATCAGCGGTGAGAATTTCAACCCCGTTCCCGATTTTGAAATCATCGCGCCCCAGGGTCCCGGTCAAAAATGGACGCTAAGTGAAGCAAGCCGACACGCTAATCAGGGAAAAATGAAGGGGGGGAGTTTCAAGAATGGACGCAACCTTTTCCACGCGTTGCGCTGTGCCGCATGTCATCGATTTAATGGACTCGGCGGAGACGTTGGTCCAGACCTGACGACGGTTAAGAATAAATTCGATGCCAGATACATTCTTGAATCCATCATTGAGCCGAGCAAGGTGATTTCGGATCAATATCAGTCATCGACGGTATTGACAACGGACGGACGCACTTTAACGGGACTTGTTTCGCTTGCTGATGGCACTGTGGTAGTCTATCCAGCCGATGTAAAAGTCAAACCGATTTCACTATCTGTTGAAGATGTAGAAGAAATCCTGCCTTCTTCTGTGTCTCAGATGCCAAAGGAGATGTTGAATACGCTCAATGGTGATGAAGTCAGAGATTTGATGGCATATTTGTTGTCGGGCGGCGATCCGAAATCGAAAATCTACGGGAAGTGAAACAGGAACTCTATCGCTCTTCTTCGATCAATCAAAGGCAGGGCATGGCAGAGAACCGGTCTTACGATCAGAGTCGGCCACTGCGGAACACTCCATAGATCAACCAGATCCCCAAGAGACTCGACATCATAAAAATGGGAATACTGACATAAACCAGACGCGAATCGGAGGAAATCGTAATCGCCGATGCCAAAATGAGTGCGGACATCACCATTCCAATGGCCAGCCGATTCCCGGAACGATCCATTTCGGTTGTCAGATGATCAATCCCTTTATGCTCCAGATGAATTCTTAGTTCGTCGTCGCTTAATTTTCCCAGGGTTCTCCCGATCTGTTCAGGAAGATCATGCATGACTTTTGTAAGGCTGCGGGCTTCTGTCCACATCCGACTGGCAATCGCACGGGGGTGATATCGCTCGGAAGAAATCTTGTAGACGTAAGGTTCCATTTCCTGTGCAATATTTAAATCAGGAGCAATGTGGGAAGCGACTCCTTCCAGAGTAATCAAAGCGCGAATCAGCAACATGATGTCAACAGGACAACGGATTCGGTGAATTGCCAATATATTGATAAAATCAGTCAACATCACCCCTACCTTGATTTGATCCAGGGGTATACCGTAATAGTTACCGATAAAATCACGCAGGTCCGCGCGCAGCAGTTGATGATCAACATCTCTTTTTGTCTTACCAATGTTTAAAACGACTTCGACCAGACGAGTGGTATCTTTTCTAGCAACATTCAATAACATGTCGATCAGTAAATCACGGCGTTCTTCTTCGATAACTCCAATCATGCCATAATCGATCAAACATATTGAACCATCGGGCATGACTCGAAAATTACCCGGATGTGGATCAGCGTGAAAAATCCCAAATTCAAACGTCATTTTCATAAAAATACGGGCGCCATTGGCGGCGACTTCATGCGCACTGATGGGAAGATTTTTTAACTCGTTCTCATTATCAATCCGATAGCCGTCGATATACTCCATCGTAATGATATCGCCTTGTGTCAACTCCCAGTATATTTTGGGAACATATAACGTGGCATCGTCTTGAAACAGGCGATAAAATTCATCGGTCGAACGTGCCTCTCTCATAAACTGAAGTTCCCGATGAATCGTGCGGGAAAACTGATTGACCAGACCGACCGGATCAAATATTTCTGCATCCGGAAAATGACGTTCAATCATGGTTGCCAGTTCATACATCAGGCTCAAATCCTGTTCGATCACCCGATCGATATCAGGACGTTTAATTTTCACCACGAGTTCCGTCCCATCATGGAGACGGGCACGATGCACTTGTCCCAATGAGCCTGCTGCTAACGGTTGATGATCAAATGCTGCAAAGAGAGTATCAATCGAACCTTCCAGTTCCCGTTCTACAATCTTGATCGCGACATCACTGGGAAACGAAGGGACACTTTCTTGTAGCTTTGATAACTCTCTGACAACATCTCGCGGGACCAGATCGGGGCGCGTACTCACAACCTGACCGAATTTGATAAACGTGACGCCCAGGCTTTCCAGAGCGAGCCGAATACGTTTGGCACGGGTTAATTTGACTTCTGGTTCGGAACGTTTCCAGAATAAGAGTCTTCGACCCCAGCGGAGATATCGTCTTAACCCCAGTTGATCAACCAGGTCATCAAAACCATAATTCATAAGAACCGTTACAATTTCGCGGCTTCTTCGTAAATTTCTTAATAACCGTAATGGGTTAGATTCCAAGGGATTCTCCTGCAAAGAAAGCGATCTCACAAATTACTGTTTCCGTAAGCGCTGTCCATTCAGTTCGGTATTCAGTTCGGTTTTACTTTTTATCTTACCAGACTATAACAGAGCTTCCTATGCAGCAAAGCCCTGATCCTATTAAAATACGATTCGAAGAAATCTTGTCACTATTCACCTGGAACGCGGAGCCGGAAACATGCGTTTTCTAAAAACCTTCTTATTCACGATACTTTTCACAACTTCAATCAGTTATGCCGGCGACTGGCCTCAAATACTTGGAGTTTCACGGAATGGTCATGCTATCGGCGAAACACTGGACGCGACATGGCCAGAAGCTGGCCCGACTGTCAATTGGCAGCGTGATGTCGGCAGTGGATATGCTGGTCTGGCTGTTTTAAATAACGTTGCGATTTTATTTCATCGCATCGGCGATCAGGAAACGGTAGAAGCCCTGCAGGCTGAGACGGGGGAAGTACTCTGGAAACAGTCTGGCACAGTAAATTATAATGGTACGTATAATCCCAATAATGGCCCGATCGCTGTTCCTTTGATTCACAAGAACCGGGTTTATACATTCGGAATTGCCGGTCGTCTGCAGTGCCTGGATTTCAAAACGGGTAAAAAAATCTGGTCACGTGAGACACACAGGGACTTTCAAGTCAAAGCAGGTTATTTTGGCGTGGGAAGTTCTCCCATCATTGTGCAAGACAAATTGCTTGTGAATGTGGGAGGCAAACGTAAAAACGCAGGTATTGTTGCGTTCTCTCTCGATCAGGGAATTATGCTCTGGCAGTCTATGCAGGATGATGCCAGCTATTCTTCTCCGATTGCCGCATTTCTACACGGGCGATATTATGCGATCTTCATCACTCGTTCCCATCTGACAGGAATTGATCCACAGACGGGAAATGTCCTGTTTCAATTTCCTTTTGGAAAACGAGGACCGACAGTCAATGGCGCAAGCCCGGTATTAGTCAGAGACTATGTGTTTGCAACATCCAGTTACGGTGTAGGTAGTTTCTGGGGTAAAATTGATCAGTTAAATACCAGCGAAATCTGGCGGAATCATGAGATCATGTCGAGTCAATATACAACGCCCATTGAATATGGTGGAACTTTAATCGGTATCGATGGTCGTCAGGACATCGGCCCCACCCGGCTGCTCTGTTTCGACCCACAAACAAAAAAAGTGAACTGGTCTCAGGACGATTTTGGTTATGCGACTTTGCTTGAAGCAGACAATAAATTGATTTTAATGAAAACAGATGGCACACTGGTTCTGGCAGAAGCATCCCGGGAAAAATATAAAGAACTGGGGCGTGCTCGAGTTCTCAATTCAACAACGCGGGCACTGCCGGCGCTGTCCAATGGACGGCTCTTTGTACGAGATGAGAAAACACTGAAATGTTTGCAACTAAAAACTGAACAGGAAATCCCAAAAACACCCGAGACGTCCAAAACGAATTAAGGATTTAAGAGAATATGTCATCCAGTCGACGCACTCAAAGTGAAAGACAATTTGAAAGAGCCTTGAAAGTGATCCCGGGAGGGGTCAACAGCCCAGCACGCGCTTTTGGAGCAGTAGGTGGGCACCCGCTGATCATCGATCGTGGTGAAGGTCAGTATCTTTATGACATTGATGGAAACAGATACATCGATTTTGTCGGTTCCTGGGGACCTCATATTCTGGGGCATCGCCACCCACGGGTGATCTCCCGAATCGAAGAAGCGCTTAAAAAGGGAACCAGTTTTGGTGCCCCTACTTTACTGGAAACAGAACTGGCCGAGCTTGTGACCGAACTGGTTCCCTGTGTGGAAAAAGTCCGCATGGTCAATTCTGGTACAGAAGCGGCCATGAGTGCGATTCGCCTGGCGCGTGGATTTACGGGACGAGATAAAATCATCAAATTTGCCGGCTGTTATCATGGGCATGTTGACAGTCTTCTGGTTCAGGCCGGCAGTGGGGCTTTGACTTTAGGAACTCCCTCCAGCCCTGGTATCCCGCAAGGATGCACTGCTGACACACTGGTGCTCGAATATAACGATCTCGATCAGCTCCAGGAAACTTTCGAACAACAGGGTGATCAAATCGCCTGTCTGATTCTTGAACCAGTTGTCGGAAACATGGGCGTTGTGCTCCCGGAACCCGGGTTTCTGGAAACGATCCGCGAACTGTGCTCACAAAACGGAACGGTTTTTATCATGGATGAAGTGATGACCGGTTTTCGTGTCTCTATGGGTGGCGCACAACAACGGTTCGGCATTACCCCCGACATCTGTATGCTGGGGAAAGTGATTGGTGGCGGTATGCCCGTGGGAGCTTATGGTGGCAAGTCGGAAATCATGGATACGATATCACCTGTTGGAACAGTTTATCAGGCGGGAACGCTTTCAGGGAATCCGATTGCAATGGCTTCGGGAATTGCGACACTGGAATGCCTGAAAGAAACGAATCCCTATCCTCAACTGGAAGAGAAAACACAACGTTTGACTGAAGGACTTCGTACTGCTGCTGCAAAATCCGGATTACCTCATACGCTGTCAGAATGCGGTTCCATGTTTACCCTGTTCTTCAATCCAGACAAAGTGACCAACTATACGATCTCAGCTCGAAATGATACCGACCTTTTCGCTCGCTATTTTCAAGGCATGTTGGATCGGGGCATTTATCTTCCCTGCAGTCAGTTTGAAGCGAACTTCACTTCCGCGATGATGAATGATGATGATATCAATCAAACAATCCAGGCGGCAGGGGAAGTGCTACAGGAAATTGCCTGATTGAAATCCATCTCATAGATGAATGTGAATCCTGAATCAGGGTGTGAAGTCTGTCGTTTCATCAATGCTCAGACAAAACTCTGCCAGTAATCGAGCGGCATGATCCAGATCGTCTAATGAGATGACTTCCACAGGGCTATGCATGTAGCGGTTGGGAATGGCCACGATTCCCGTTGCCATGCCTCCCTGATTCAATTGCATTGCGTTGGCATCATTACCTGCAGGTCGTGAGATGCCATTAATCTGACAGGATATTTCATTTTTACTGGCCAATTGAGATAATGATGAAAATACGACCGGATTTACATTTGGTCCTCGATACACAACAGGTCCGCTACCCACTTTGATATCGCCATGCTCCTTCTTGCTGACGGTAGGGCAATCGGTGGCATGAGTGACATCCACGGCAATTCCCACATCGGGCTCAATCGAAAAAGCACTGGTCCGTGCGCCTCTGAGCCCGATTTCCTCCTGAACTGTGGAAACAGAAAATACGCCGACATGTGGTGACTTTTCACTGACTTGACGCAAGGCTTCCATCACGACCCAGACGCCCACCCGGTTATCCATACCTGGGGCTGATGCCAGTTGATTCATCATAGGACGAAATCCCAATTCAAAGGTGATCGGATCTCCGATGGCAATTTTCTCGCGTGCTTCGTCTCTGCTTTTGGCACCGATGTCGATCCAGAGATCTTTAATTTCCGGAACGGTCTTTCGTTCTTCAGGAGTCAACAGGTGGATCGCCTTGCGGGCGATGACACCATGCACGGGACCGGAAGCCGTATGGACCTGCATATTTTGTCCGAGCAACATCTGAATATCCCAACCACCTATCAAATTTGCCCACAGATAACCTTCATCATCAATGTATTGAACTAACAGACCAATCTGGTCACAGTGTCCGGCGAGCATGACCCGCCGTTTCGCACCTGGATTGACGGCTGCAATCACATTTCCATGCAGGTCTGTTTTCAGTTCATCGGTGAAGCTGCCAACATATTCACGAACCACCTCCTGAATTGGACCTTCATAGCCGGAAGGTGCGGGAGTGTGGAGCAATTTTTTTAAAAAATCCAGCGATTGCGCATCCATAGTTTTAGTCCTGGAAAATTGAGGGATATGACTTCTGTACAAAAAACACCGATCACTTCTCGAATGCAAGGAGTATCGAGTATTGCATGTAAGTCTCTCAATTTTAACAACTTATGAAAACATTTCAATCCGCCTTAATTGTTGTATCAAAAAGGAAACCATTGAAAACTTTTCGAAAGTGGTTCAATCCATGTCAGAAGACAAAATATGTATAAAAAGATCCACTCCCCGACATCATCTTTAAGCTAAACTTTTAATACGGTAAGAGCGTATCTGTAGACAAAACCGAGTTAAAAAACCGTGACCAGTTGTCGCATCTTCGAGCTAAGCGATTGAGAATAATATGACTGATTGGACCAAATTACGAAAAAACCTGATTGGCGACGGAAAACAAAGCCCACTGCCTTCTCAAATCAAATTACCGATGCTGCCTAAAGCGGTAATGGAATTTTCGGAGAAAGCAGAAGATCCCAAATCGACGCCCAAAGTACTCAGTAAAATCATTGAAACTGATGCGGGAATTTCTTGTGAATTATTACGGATGGTCAATTCCAGTGCATTTGCTCTACGGCGAAAAGTCTCTTCCATTCAACAAACGATCACCCTGATGGGTATTCGCTCGACAAAACTCTTTTTAGTCACGACTGGTTTAAAACAAGCCATGTCGACCAATGATTCAAAGTTAATCAATCTTCCCAATTTCTGGAGCACGAATCTGGAACGCGCATTGACGGCAAGGGAAATTGCACGGCTTATGAAAGTTGATCCGGATGTCGCATTCTCGGCAGCCATGCTACAGGATTTTCTCTTGCCGGTCTTGTCAAAAGAACTATTCGACTTTTATCTGCAGTTTACAATCAACCAGGATAGCAACCCTTATTTGTTAAATGAGTATGAACGCCAGCAATTTAACTGGGATCATTGTGCTGCTGCCGCGAATGTGATGCTGGACTGGTCATTTCCCGATGAGCTGATTTGTTGCGTCTTCCTGCATCATGAAGGGTTGAAGCTGCTCACTGACCCGGAATTAGGAAAGTCACCTGCAGCAGCGGTTGCTGTGGCTTCGTTGATTCCTGACCCGCTCCGACAAGACCCTAACGGATTAAATCAACTACTGACATTAAATGCAGCCTGGCCTGAGTTCAATCTGTTTGAAATCGCAGAGCAAATTGATAGCGAACTCAGGGAAGAATCAACGGCGGCCCGAAATTATCTCTCGTTGAAAAACCGCCTGGAAAAACACGCGACGTTAATCAGCAACGAATAGACTGAGCCGACTTTAGTATGGAGTAGAAACCAAAGCAGCGGCTTTCTGTTTCGCCTTTGTTCAGGAAGCGGTTGTTGAAAAATCACTCGATTGTTTCAGACTTTTTTCCCACTTTTCCTTTTCTGTCCTCACCTGCTCCTCGGTCGAGTTGTCATGACCAGAGACTTGATCACTCTTTAATAAAAAACGCCCGTCTTCGGTATGCTGACAGAATTGTTTGAACCAGAGCATGCTGGCAACATTTGGTTGTGGACTGTAAAGCGTAACTGCGATCCCTTTTTCATAGAGATCATAAAGCATCCCGAAAAAGCCGCTAGGAATGTATTTCACAAAGGATAATTCCACACCAATCGAATTACATTTTTCTTGATCCACTAAGCGTGTCAGAGTTTCACGAAGCAATGACAGGTCGGCTCCATCCCAGATTTCCATTGTACCGAAATCCAGGACGGTCACTCCCTCACGCACATAGACACTCATTCGATCGCGTTTTGAAGCCATGCCGTCGTTCTCTCTTTCTGTCTGTTGACTATCAAAGCTGTTAAACAGTGAACTGTTAAGAACATTGAATAGACGCAAAGAGTGGACCATTTTTGTCCAGAATCATTTACTTCCGATTTACAATGCCAACAAACCCTTTCAAAGAAGCGACTTATAAAATATCATCACTTCTGAAATTCATACTTTCTTAACAAGTACTGTTGTGCTTTTTCTACATCCAGGCAACGTATGTTGTAAAAAGACATCATGGCTGACCCTACTGTTGAAACACTCAACAAACCTAACTCTGATCTTCTGCTGTATAGACTAATTATACCTACGCCAGACCATCGACAAGCGTTGGATTTTGGAAACTCAGGCATAACCGAGTGTGGACGATTTAACCAAAAATTTCTAACACACTTTAAGAACAGTTACTGAACATGTCTGAAATGACTTGAAGATTGAACATGAATCATCGATAGAAAGTAACCAGATCCAGTCCTCGCACGTTGGTTGAAAAATTCAAACACGACAGAGACGACAGTTACTTTAGTGAGAAGTAGAGATATGGAAGTAGAGATATGAGAAGCACCAACAAGTTCTAGCCTGTGTCCAGGTTTATTGTAATGTCTCCAAAGCCATTAGAAACGAGTACCTTAGCACGAAGGGTTCTTTCTTCAGGATGCGCCCTGGCATCGCTTGATACTCCAAAGCAAATCAGGATGCGAATTACTTTTGACGCGCAGGTCGTTTCTTTTGCTGTCGATTAAAATGACGGATACCATTGGGAACCTGGCTATCCATTTTGTCATATAGTTTTTTCAATCGGGCGACGACTTCCGGATTTTGTTTTGCGACGTTATGTTGCTCTGCGGGATCATTTTTGAGATTGAACAACATCATCGCTACCGGCTGATCCCCTTTAATGAGTCCGGGTGGCTGATCGGGCATGGCCTGTTCATAAGGAGCAATAATCGTCACGCCATCGGGGCCGCGAGGGTCAATCCAGTCTTTCCCCTGATTGGCGAGAAGCTGACGTGGTGAGGGTTTCACATGCAATTTCCAAGGACCACTCCGCACAGTAAACAGAGAATTCCCTTTCATTGAGTACAAGGCTTCATGCTGCGAATCCGCATTTTCGGTCAGAACGGGAAACAAGTCCTTTCCGTCAATCACGCGATCTGTGGGTAGTTTGATATCAGCCTGATTCAAAATCGTGGGGAAGATGTCTATCGACCCGCTGACAGTATCGATTACCTGCTGCGGAGGAATTTTACCAGGCCAACGCGCGATCATGGGCACACGCAGACCACCTTCCCAGCTTGTCGACTTCATTCCTGAGAGACCTGCGGTGTGACCACCAAACCAGGGACCGTTGTCTGAAGTAAAAATCACGAACGTATTCTCATCCAGACTGAGTTCCTTGAGAGTTTTGAAGATTTCGCCAACACTCCAATCCAGTTCTGCAATCACATCGCCGTACAATCCTGCCCCGCTCTTTTTATAAAAAGCTTCTGAAGCGGCCAACGGTTTATGAGGCATCGCATGTGGTAAATACAAAAAGAAAGGCTGCTTCTGGTTTTCACGAATAAATTCAATCGCGCGGTTTGTGTAGCGTTGCGTCAGGTTCGCCTGAATGGCGGGGTATTCGAGAACCTTTTCCCCTTTGATTAAATTGACGGGGCGCATGTCATTCGAATAGAGAATGCCCAGATAGTCATCAAACCCATGCCGCGTCGGATAAAATGGAGGATTGTGACCGAGATGCCACTTTCCGACACAGATTGTAGCGTAGCCATTCTCCTTTAGTGCTTCACTCAATAATAGCTCTTTGTCTGCAATGCCCACGTCTTTATTAAACCGTGCTCCATCTGGAGCCGGATTAAACCAGAGGCCATGCCGCCAGGGATAACGACCAGTCAACAAGGTCGCCCTCGATGGTGCACAATAGGGGACAGGCACATAAAACTGAGTGAGACGTGCTCCTTCTGCCGCCATTCGATTCAGGTTGGGAGTTTTGAACTTTGGATGGCCATAGCATTCCAGGTCACCATACCCCAGATCATCTGCAAAAATAATGATGAAATTCGGCTTTGATTTTGCTTCTGCTGCAACCAAAGTTGTGTGGCAGTACAAGGCAGTAGATATAAGACAAATGAGTTTACCAAAATTGCTTATCAATTTAATTTCCTGACTGTCTGTGATCTGTCTTGAAAGAGATACATGAAAAAACGAATTCGCATTCACTTTGCTCAATTTGCTTCTCGAATTGTAGTATTCAAATTAAACCAACTCAGGACAGAAGTTAAGCCCAAAGAACTCGACTCAGGCAAGAAAGAGAAATTCATGAGACTGAAGTCCTGTCAACCATCGATTTCGTCTTGAGCCGATGATCAAAATGCATTACTTTTCTGATTCTCCAAGATATCTATTCCGAACTCGCAGTTCAAACTTTATTCAAAATGCAAGGATGCACGATGAACGCTCCCAGAATCTTTATTACGCTGACCTTAATGGGGCTTCTTTCCTTCGCAGGATGCAACAGCGACAAAGGCTCTCGGCAAGAGGCAGAGGAGCAAGCGACGAATTCAACCATTCCCATGCCAGCATCTGTTGATCCTTCAGAAGAGGAAAGCCATCCAGAGGCCCCTTCGCCTCCAGACAATCTGCCTCCTGCAGGTAAAGCGATGCATGAAACCGTGCGTGTCTTTTTTGGTACGGATCGAAACCTGACGGGATCTTTTGAACCGAAGAAATTTTTTGGATCAGAACGTGCCAATTTATCTCTCGGATATTGTGATGTCAGCATTCCCAAAAATCATCAAGCTGGGAAACTGGAATCTCCAAAATTCTGGAAGCTGGAATTTCGCGAAAACCCAGATAAACATATCGTGCTCAAGACGGTAGAACCTGCTTCAGGCAGGGATTTCCTGTCATCGTTGCAACAAACAATCCAAGACTCGATCGAAGTCGAACAGACTCCCGACGGTGAAGTGAGTATTGGTGGCGAAGCATTTATCTTTATTCACGGATACAATAACTCCTTTGAAGATGCTGCACGCAGAACTGCTCAAATTGCTCACGACTTAAAATTTAAGGGAGCCCCTTTGATGTATAGCTGGCCTTCCAAAGCGAAGGGGACTCTGAGGGCTTACAAAGAAGATGGGCGGACCGCACAATGGTGTGATGAAAATGTGACGCTATTTATTGAGTCGATTGCACGTGAGTCAGGAGCGCGCAAAATCCATCTCATTGCACACAGCATGGGAAATCGGGTTTTATCACGTGCGCTAAAAAATCTTTCTCAAGAATTGGCCCATTCAAAAGAACCCCAGCCGTTATTTAACGAAGTCATTTTGACAGCACCTGATATCGACGCGCAACTATTCAAAAATTCGATTGCGCCACACATAGTACAGACAGCCCAGCGATTCACCATCTATTCTTCATCGGAAGATTTGGCTCTGAAAGCATCGCGTGTTGCGAATTCGTTCTGGCACGAAAGACTGGGTGAGGGAGGGTCACATTTGACTGTCTTTCCGAAGTACAAACAAATTAATGTCATTGACGCATCAGGCGTTGATACAAACCTTTTTGCCTTAGGTCATTCTTATCACGCCGATAACAATACTGTTTTGGTTGATGTTAAAAGCGTGTTTCAAGGGATCCCGGTAAACCAACGCGCGCTGCGAGCAGTCATGAAAAATCTTGCATGGAAGTTTCAATCGACACACGGTCGCATTGGCAGTACCCTGCGTGGCACCCTTCGCTAAATCAGATGATCTGATTGCCAACGGTGAGGAAAGCAACGCGCGCAAGGCTTCACAAAACTTAGCTAGCGATGTGCTACCTTGCCGATCGGAATGAACTCATTTCCGAATCAAGTCATTTTTCCGAATCAAGTCATTTACCCGAGGGGAAATGGTTCTGGTTCCAACAGGAACGGGAACACCCTGATTGGTTCACCCAATGTCAAATCATCCGGATACCGAAGCTGTGCAGCGCGATCAGCGGCAAATTGCAGCTTGGTTAGCTCGAGTCCGCAGTAATGGTCTAAGTTCGATTCGGCTGCCACATCGGCGAAGACTTCACCGGCGGAAGCAGCATGTCGACGAACGCCGTGAATACTGCCTTCTCGCACTTTGATACCGGCAGCAGAAAGCTTGACCAGTCCTTTTAAGAATCGACCCGGAATGGAATCTGGTCCACAGACACGCAGGAGGCGTTCCCATTCGTCATGCGCTTCCCAGTAAAAACCCAGGTTGAAAAAATCGATCGCATTCAGGTAATTTCGATGTTCCACCCAGTTATCTTCGGTGAGGGCCTTAGGTGGTTTTGGTTTGTTACCATAACTATGCCCCTTCGGATCACGATAGGGGTGTGGCAGGTTTTTGCTGGGAACAAAAGTATATTCCGGCAACCGGGACGACGGTAACAAACGAACGACATCTGCAACAGGATAAACCATCCTTTAAAATCTCCAATTTCTTTTCATCTAAGTTTTGGTCAATATGCTTTGAAAGATCATTCAGATCTTTGAATTTGCTGTGATGAATGGCACAGTGTGAATCTCAATTGTTTTAGAATCAATTTACTACAGTAAATAGATCTAACACATTTATTCATATAAGGTTCCGCACCGATAGCGCCCGAACCTCCTTGATTTGGATTCTCCCCACCTTTTTGTTTGGGTGGCTTTTAGTCGACTCGCTGTACCAACATGCTAATCTGTGTGGCACTGAGAATAGGGTAGGAAACTGAAAACAGACTATTATAGCCTGTTTACCAAGCCTTTTGTTGCTTTCCCATCATATACGAGCTTTATCGAACTTAAAGAGCAGATTTCACAATTTGGCGGAATTTCGTGAATTTCACGAGATCCTGGTTCCAGTCAGGTGAAATAGTGATGAAAGTGGATTTCCAGCAAATCATTCACGGAGTTTCTCAAAACTTTGCAAGTTCAAAGAAACCAATGAATTAGACCTGCTCCTTCCAGTCATGATCATTTAATCATTGTGCCGACACAGAAACGCGAACTATTTCTGTTTGGCTTCTGCTGCACGGATTTTTCGTGCGGAAATACTGCGAAATTCCCAAGGCAATTTACTGTTCTCTGGAAGCGAATCCAGCACACCCTGGAGTTGCCTATGCGACTTCGAAGTGGCGAAGTCTGTCAGTAAGCGCTCAGCATCTGCTAGATCATGCAGTTCAAGCGGGTCTTCTGAAAGATCATAAAATTCCCCGGAAGAATAGAGTTTGAAGCGTTCGTCTCGCACGACCCGTTGTTTGTAATACTGAGTCAGACACCAGGGTCGCCAGGGTGTTTTTAGAGGCTGGTTCAGAATTTGTGGCGCAAATGATCTCCCGTCAATGGTCACACCTTTCGGAAGAGGAGCCTTTGCCAGGTCGGCTAATGTCGGCAGGATGTCGGAAACGTCAATCAGGTCATCGCTGATTCGTTCTGATCCCACCAGTTTTGGACAATTCACAATCAAGGGCATATTGATGCCCTGCTCTTTGAGCGAATAAATTCCTTCCCCGGAAAGTCGACCGTTAATACGACCTCCCAGACTTTGTTCCGCATTCTGATCGGTTCCATTGTCTGTGCCATTATCGGGAACGATAAATAGAATCGTGTTATCTCGAATCCCCAGATCATCCATGGCTTTGACCAACCGACCAATCAAAAAATCGGAGTAATTCAACATCCCCGCAAATTTTTCACGAGCTGTTAAATCCTGTCCTACATTGTGCGGCGTATGCACCACAGGTATGTGAGTGAGAATTGCAGAGTAGTACGCACAGAATGGTTTGTCTCGGTGCGTTTTCATATACTCGATCAAATAGTCGGTAAAGATATCCGGGCCGAACTTTCCTTTCGTCTCTAATCGTTGACCATTTTGAATGACGTACGGATCCCAGTAACGTTTTTTATGTGCCGGGTGTCCTTTTTTTCCTTCGGGGAAGAGACAATACTCATCAAAGCCATGCTGCTTGAGTGCATCTTTCTGAGCTGGGTCAAACATATCATTGATCTGCCATTTACCTGAGATGCAGGTATCGTAACCGGCGTCTCTGAGGATACGGGCAAAACAGATTTCTCTGTTCCAGTCAAAATAGCCCCCCCCATAAATGGCGGGATCGTGATGTGTGTGCCAACCCGAGCGAAAGGGATAGCGGCCTGTGAGCAACATATGTCGTGTTGTACTGCAAACAGGCGTCACGTAACAATTACGGAACCGGAGCCCGGTGTAAGCCAGATGATCAATATTCGGCGTCTGATTTTCCTGGCTGCCATAACTGCGAAACCAGTCTTTGCCAACATTGTCGAGTAGCACAAAGATGATGTTAGGGCGTTTATCTGTCCTCTCTGCAGCCGTAAGCAAGGAACAGTTCAACGAAAGAACAGTAATCAATATACAAAGAAATTGAACTAAGGTTTTCATACGACTTTGATTTTCTACTGAGAAGTGCTGTTTTACTTAGAATGATCTAGATAGGCGACTGCTACTGATTGTCCCCGCATTTTTTGAATTTGTGGAATTACTTTTTCCGTAGCAATATACCAGGCCATGCCCAAAAGTAATACAAAACCGATGCTGGCAAATATATTCATCACGACGCCATTACGATACTCGCCCATGACTTTCTTACTGCTGGTTAACAAGAGCAGTCCACCAGCGGCCAGAGGTGCAGCGACAACAGTCACGGCCTGCGCTGCCACAATAGCAGCAACTGGCTTGATTCCCGATTCGATAACATAGAGTGCAACAAACATCCCCGTCAATAAAACGACTGCTGTCAGGATACGCGTCGATTTATCCTGCGGTGTACTACCCAGCCCCAAACTATCTGACAAGATAAATCCGCCTATCATGGAATTTACAATGAAGGAAGAATAAGCGGCGGAAAACAGACCGACACAGAATAAAATTTGACCTTTATCACCAAATAGAGGTTTCAAGGCGTTCCCCACATCACCCACGCCTTTTAGATCTTGACCACGAAGCACCGCGGCTGCGGTAGCCATGATCATGATCGTAATGAGTGCCATAATACCAGCACTGATACGGGAATCGATACGAGCATCTTTAAGATCTCGGACAGTCCAGCCTTTGAACCGTGCTAGATAAGATTGATAGAAGGCTGCAGTGATGACGAATGTAGTACCTACAAGCCCCAGGAGTGATATGTTGAGAATTGACTTACCGTCTTCACCAGGGCTGGGGATCACACCTTGCGCCATTTCTACCAAATCGGGTTTTGCAAAGAAGAGGTTGATGGCAAAGGAGGCCAGCATCAATCCAACAAAAACTGACATCAAGCGCTCGATCAGTTTATAGAGATTCTTAAAGCCGAACAAAAAGGCGATCGAAATGGCGTTGAAAAACACAATTCCATATTTTAAGTCAGTATAATTTTCAATGGCAGAATGCACACCCAGATTATTTCCAAACTGATAAGCGGCGGAAATGAAAAAGACTCCACATCCCACCAGCACCGTTAAAGGCCTGCCCACTTTTTGCGCCAGCAACGTACAAGTAGATTCATTGGTGACCGCGCCCAGCTTGGCCCCCAATGAAGTATAAACCAGCATGAAAATTACAGAGACCAGCACGACCCAGATCATGCTGTATCCATCTTTCGCTCCCAGGTTGGAACTGGTCAAGATACTACCGGGGCCGATGACTACGCAGGCTGTGACTAATCCGGGACCAATCCGCTGCCACCAATGTAGTTTTACAGTTGTTGTTTGCTCTTCAGTCACGTTACCGGGTATCCTTCTGGTGTGATTCAAAGTTAGTCAAATGCAACATATTTGCTATTTATTATGCGAATCCTGATGTGATTCACAATCGATTTCAGAGTTTGTCCGGTTTTATTTTGGAAACAGTCGGTGTACTATTTAAGAAAGAATGGCGGTATCTCCCCAGCCGATATCGTTCACCCATACTATAGACGGGCTCTTCAAGGCCTGATTGAAGCATAGTTACAAAGGATGCTCCCGTGAAATATTTGATCCCTTTTTTCTGTCTGGCAAGCTTGCTGTCTGTGATACCAGCCGCATCAGTCTCTGCCGCATCACAGGCAAAACGCCCTAATTTCATCGTTATCTTTTGTGATAATCTGGGATATGGTGATATCGAACCATTTGGTTCCACAGTCAACCGCACCCCCAGTTTAAACCGCATGGCCAGGGAAGGTCGCAAGTTTACACACTTCTGTGTTACCGCCGGTGTCTGCACTCCCTCGCGGGCCTCAATTATGACAGGCTGTTATTCTCAACGGGTGGGCATGCATTGGAATCCTCGCGACGGTCAAGTATTACGCCCTATTTCTCCTTATGGATTAAATCCAGAGGAAATTACAGTCGCGGAAGTCTTGAAAAAGCAAGGTTACAAAACTGGCATGATCGGAAAATGGCATTTGGGAGATCAACCTCCGTTCCTGCCTACCAAGCAGGGTTTTGACTACTTCTACGGCATTCCTTACAGTGACGATATGACTCAAGCCGTCGGAAAACGTATTGGCGACCGACTGGATGGGAACCGCTGGCCTCCTCTACCCGTGATGCTGAATGACAAGGTCATTGCAGCGGGCGTCGATCGCAATTTGTTGACCAAGGACTACACCGAGAAAGCCGTTGAATTTATTGAACAAAATAAAGACCAGCCTTTCTTCCTTTATTTTCCACAAGCCATGCCCGGCAGTACCAAAGAACCTTTCTCCAGCAAAGCGTTCCGCGGCAAAAGTAAAAATGGTCCTTGGGGAGACAGCATTGAAGAACTCGATTGGTCAACCGGTCAAATTTTGGACAAACTGGTTGAGCTGGATATCGATGAGAATACACTCGTCATCTGGACGTCAGACAATGGGTCGCCGATGGCCAGGAACATGGAAACGACAGAGCGAGGCACGAACAAGCCTTTGTACGGACGTGGCTATACCACTTCAGAAGGTGCATTCCGCGTGCCTACAATCATGTGGTGGCCGGGCAAAGTTCCAGAGGGAACCGTGTGTAACGAACTGGCAACCACAATGGACCTCTTGCCTACCTTTGCAGATCTGGCTGATGGCAAAGTACCCCAGGATCGTATCATTGATGGCCATGACATTCTCCCGTTGATTGAAGGGAAAGCGGGCGCTAAAACGCCTTATGATGTCTTTTACTATTATGCCATGGATCAGTTACAGGCCGTGCGTAAAGGCCCCTGGAAATTATTCGTGCCACTCAAAGAATTCAGCAGACACCCGCACTTTAAAAAGGGTCAAAGTTCGAAACCACTTCTGTTTAATGTGGTGACAGATATTAGTTCCGAGCACAATGTTGCCGATCAGCATCCTGAAATCGTGAAAGAACTCATGGCGCTCGCAGAAAAAGGACGCGCTGATCTGGGGGATAACAAGCGTCCGGGTGCCAATCAACGCAAACCAGGAAAGATTGAGAACCCGGTTCCCCCGACGTTGAAGACAATATCCACCAAATAATTGACACAAAATACTCCAATCCATTCAGCTCTCCGAATGCTGGATAGAATACGTAATCTCTTTACTGAAAGCCCCTGATGGATCCCCTGGAAATTGACTGCCAGTCGGTCAAACAAAAACTCGACAGTAACCACCGTTTTTTATTGCTCGATTGCCGGGAGCAGGACGAATACAATACGGTCAATATTACAGAATCCCAACTATTACCCATGAGCGAAATTCAACAGCGCGTCTCCGAGCTGGACAAACATCGCTCTGAAGAGATCATTGTCTTCTGCCATCATGGAATGCGCAGTATGCAGGTGACGTCCTGGTTATTGCAGGAAGGATTCACAAATGTCAAAAGTATGCAGGGAGGCATCGATGCCTGGTCCTGTCAGATTGATAATTCCAAACCGCGATATTGATCGACAGTGTGGCAGTGATAAATTCAGATTGATATAATTCGATCACAACGTTGATCAATTCACCTTTGACCCCACAACGGGAGTTTCCAATGTCATACGAACAAGTAATATTTATGCTTCCTCTTCTTGCAGGTATGGTTTTCAGCAATACTGCCCAGAAAGCAGCAGCTGAAGAGCCACTCGTATTCATCTCGGCTTTTGCCCCCGGCGAAAAAGGAGCCATTTACGCCTTTCAAATGAATCCCAAAACGGGCGAATTGAAAGAGGTCGCACGCAACACAGAAGTCGAGCATCCCTTTTTCATGACCGTTTCACCAGACAACAAGTATCTCTATTCCATCAACGCGGAAAAATTTGGTGGCAAAGATAATGAAAATGTCGCCGCTTTCAAATTAGAAGGCCGCAGCGGTAAATTAAAGTTTTTGAATCAACAATCATCTCATGGCACAGCTTCGTGTTACCTGGACATCGACAAGTCAGGTAAAGCTGTTGTTGTCGCCAATTATTCTTCTGGTAACGTCGCTTCTTTACCCGTAAAAGCAGATGGTTCTCTGGGAGAAGCGGTATCCATTATTCAACATAAAGGTTCCAGCGTTGATACCAAACGCCAGAACGAACCACATGCCCATAGCATTGTGATCAGTCCCGATCAGAAATTTGTTTTCGCCGCCGATTTAGGAATTGATAAAGTATTGTCTTTTCAAATCGATCCGGAAACGGCCAAACTTTCTCCCAGTCCACAACCTTATGTAAGAACGGTGCCCGGTGGTGGACCGAGACATATGACGTTCCATCCCGATGGGAAACAACTTTACGTTATCAATGAGCTCAAAAACTCAGTAAGTCATTTCTCCTACGATCCAAAGACCGGCACACTCATTGAACGAGATACGATCTCAACCGTTCCTGAAGATTTTACTGAAACAAGTCATACAGCTGATTTAAAAATCACGCCCAACGGTCGGTTTCTTTATGGAACAAATCGTGGTCATGACAGCATTGCCGCTTATGAAATTGATGATGACGGAAAATTGTCTTTACTCGAAATAGAACCGAGTTTGGGCAAAGGACCACAAAACCTGGCGATTACAGCGGACGGTAAATTCCTGCTCTGTGCGAATATGCCCGGCAATAATGTGGTCGTATTTCAAATCAATGATAAAACCGGAAAACTGACTGCAGTGGGTGAGCCGATTTCCATGCCCATGCCTTCCTGCATTATGATCCGATAATCCCTTACCGGTTTTTCGGATCGATACGACAATCACAAACTATTTCAGCCCGAATGATCGGTGCCTGGCTTGGATTCCACTTTCTCTTCTATTTCCGGGAACTTGGAATCATATTCATCCATCAAAGTGGAGGGGCAGGTCTCTTCCTGTTCACACTGTTTACAGATAATGTGAACCAGGTCAGTCCCGCCGATTCTCAACTGATTTTTTTCACAAAGTTGATAGAGCTCTTTTAAATGTGTGCAAACCATCGTTTATGACCTTTTTTAATCGTACCAGCGATTATTTTAAGTAGAATGAAAAACCAGAGAGAGGAGCACCGATATCATTAAGGCTTTCTCTCAGTATTGTTATTCATTCGATCCCAGGGATGCAATAGCAATTGCCAATCGTGGTCAAAATCGAATATGAAATTAAACAGGACTTTCATGAACCATCACGAGCAAAATTGGACGTTTTTGCATGTCAATGACAGCCACATGGGAACGGCCCGCTCCTATCGATTCCGTCCCGCCATCAACAAACGCTGGGCAGCCATAAAACAACAGATTGCTGCCACAGATGCGGATCTGCTCCTGCATGGCGGCGATCTGACACGTGATGGCGATACACATGAATTTGAGTATCAACAGGCCCGAGAAGACCTCGATACGCTCCCCTTCCCTACGTTTGTGATTCCCGGCAACATGGATGTCGGCAATAAACATGCTACTCAAAATGGAGTCAAAAATCGCTGGGACCCCAAAGGACTGGGCTGGCACGATCCTGACTTGAATATGACGGCCAAACGCCTGGATTTATTCAGCAACTATTTTGGCCCGTTGCAATGGTCGTTTCTGCATCGTGGCGTTCGCTTCACGGGGTTTTACGCCGCCCTGGCAGGTACTGGATTGCCACACGAACAACGCTTCTGGAACATGATGGAACGACTCCCCCACCTGCCCCCGGCAAAACATCATGTCGCCGTCATGCATTATTGGCCTTTTATGGAACACCCTGATGAACCCGCCTGGGATCTGACCAAGGGAGACGAATATGATAACTGGTACTTCTCGATTGACCCTCCCCATCGCCAGCGGATGTGGGAAATCCTGAAAGCATCCAACGTCGAAATTTTATTTTGTGGACACGTCCACACAGGTCGTCCCGTGCAAATTGTGGATAACATCCGCCTGTATCGCACACAACCAGCGGGAAATACGGGGCAACTTTCTGAACGCTGGCCCGAAGCAGACACACGTTTTGGCTTCCACCGCTGTGATGTCACAAAAGAGGGCATCGATGTGAACTTTATTCTTGGCAACGACCAATGCGAAGAATTTGGCACCTTCGGCCCATTGGGACATCCCCCCGTCGAAGAACGCGATTATAATATCGCAGAGGAAAAACCACCGATACAAGCTGATACCGACTTATAGTAAGAGTAACCCAGCGGGAGCAAAAAAATGAAAGTATCCGTTTACATTGCCTCCACCCTGGATGGTTTTATCGCCAGAAAAAATGGAGAACTTGACTGGTTGCCTGGAGCCGACGGCGAAACTGACTCAGCTGAAGATTTTGGCTTTCACGACTTTATGGATTCCGTTGACGTCATGGTGATCGGTCGCAAGACCTTCGACATGGTTATTTCCTTTGGAGAGTGGCCTTATACTGGTAAACGGGTAATCGTACTCACCAGCAAACAGATTCGAATTCCGAGCAAATTATCGTCCACGGTCGAGGTAAAATCGTGCCATCCTGCAGAACTGGTCCAGGAATTGACAGAAGCAGGTCACCAGCACCTCTACGTTGATGGTGGCAAAACCATCCAAAGTTTTCTCAAAGACCGCTTGATTCAGGAACTTACTATTTTCCGAGTCCCCGTTCTCATCGGCAGCGGGACTCCCCTGTTTGGAAAATTAGACAAAGACATACATTTCCACCACGTTCAAACCACCTCATTTGAAAATGGCTTTGTGGAAAGCAAATATGAATTGATTCCTTGACCAAACGTTTTGAGACGAAGATGTTTGTCCGACATTTTTTTAACAAAAATATCTACTTAAAAAGGAACAGACCATGTCAATTCCCTATAGGACCCTCTACACACTTTGCAGTCTCATCATGAGCACTGCATTGTTTGCGGAAGAACAAACAGAAGCACAAAACGCAGACCTTCTCAAAGCCGTCAAGAAACTGGACATGGCTTTCTCAAAACGGGATAAAGAGACCATTCGAGAGATGACCGATCCCAATCATTTGTCGATAGCTCCTGCTTTCCAATTTTTTTTAATCGCACAGATCAGTTAAAAGCGCTTCCGGAACTGAAACTCACAAAATTCGAAGCGGAACCAAAAAAGATTATTCACACAACGCCCCGGACTGCCCTCATCACATACGAAGCAAATATTGAAGGGACGTTTGCAGGCAAGGAACTTACAAAACACGTACAGATACTGGAATCTTGGGTCAAACGCAAAGGAAAATGGATTGAAACATCCTACCAGGAAACTCCGCTGCCCTGATCTTGTTTCAGATCACGTTCCCGGTTCAAGAATTGAAATCTGGAACAGGCAATAAAAGGTTTCCCATCTGTTAAGAAGAGGAATTCTCTTTTGCTGCGTCTTTCATCCAGCCTTGCAACATGTCGCGTAACATTGCGAGATCACGGAAGAGTGTCTTTCGCTCTTTGTGAGCATGCTCAAAGCACCACGGTCCGCGAAAGCCGGCCATCCAACCAATCTCGAAACAACGTTTGAGATCGTACAGTGCGTGCTCCCCTTCTGGTCCCATCGCGCGGGCTTTGAAATCGCAGGTGACGGCGATGGGGAATGTTTCTTTCAAACCGGCATAACGGAGGGGGTTACTGTCCCAGTTGCCGGTATCCGGACACGCCGCCACATTATCACCGATCGCTTTGACCAGCTTCACCACCGAAGCCGGATCATTTTGCATCCAACCATAATTTTCAACGAGCATTTGCACATTCCGCTCAGCTCCATAGTCACATAACTCCCGATAGCTGGCGACATGAATTTTCATATCGGGCCGCTTGGCCAACGGCAACGGTCGCGCCCATTTCAATCCCAGATGGGAGGCAGCATCGATTGATTTTTTGTAAGTGGTGAGTGCTTTATTACGAACTGCTGCATCGGCACTGTTCATATCCAGCTTACGCTGGTTCATTTTTAAATTAGTGAGAATGCAGCCCGCCTTATCTGCTGCCGTACGCACCTGATCGAGATATTTTTTGTCGGTTGACGCCAGAGTCGACGTATTCAGATCAATCACCGTCATCCCTAATTCATTCCGCAGAATATGCGGAAGTTCCAGCAGCGTGATCTTCCCCTTTGTTGTCCGTCGAGCAATGTGCCCCGAAAACGAGGAAGTCGTTATGCCCAGTGCTCCATCGAGCGGGTTGGCAACCTGTTTTTTAGTTTGAGAATCCGCTTTGAGCGAAACAGTTCCCAAACCGAAAGCCACAATAGCGCCGCTGCCTGTGTAGAGAAAATTTCGTCTGGTTAAGTCCATTTCGCTTCTCCTGCTTGAGGCGGAATAATCAGTTCAGAAAGTACGAATAAAGATTCCTCGCTGAAATCCTATCTTAATTGGAAAATCGATGTAATAAAAAACTTGAAATTTGAAGACGCGTCATTTTGTAAAACGTGAGGGTATTCGTATATGCTATTCCTAAATCATATGCTTGAACTCGATTCTCAGACTGATAAATCGTATATGTAGATATTCCAGAAGTTTTGGGGGAACCAATCTTAGCTTAATCCCCTTGGTTTATAGTGAATTCACGAGTTAACCTGTGTTGCACTTGGAGAATCCAAATTGCGTCTCCTGATTTCAGAAAGAGTGTATTGGCTTGGTTCTCAATAAACCAGAAATCCCCAACAAGTTAAGTAGTGAACGCTAAATCACAAAACATTTCAGATAAATTATTAAATAAAGCAGTATATGAGGTAAATAGAACGACAATAACAGGTAGAGAAATATGGATTATTAAATCCCAGTGATTACACTTTGTTCTTATCAAAAAATGTGATTCATAATAAAGTGACTTGGTACGTACGAAAGCAATGAGTGCGCATCTTTCTCTGACCTGCCTAAATTCATAATTCGCATGCCTGAGAAATCATATTCGTAACCATTTGTAAACATTAAGGTTATGACGTGTTCTACCCTGCCCCTTGTCTAACAAGAGTACTTTCAATGTCTTCAAACAAGTGTTCGTCGAAGTCTGACTCGTTACAAGAAAAATTTACGATCGAAGGGTTGCAGTAATATGGAACCAATAAAGTCTCAAAAAGAACTCTACGAACTCTTTGACGCCCTCTTCTCGAATGAAATTTCGGCAGAAAAGCACCTCCAATTACAGCATCAACTGGAAAATGATCCGCAAGCCAGACAGTCCTATTACGACTACCTTGATGTTCTTCAGGGACTGGGAACGCTTTCCCAAGCACAGCAGGATATACTTGCTGTCAGTCAGTTGCCAAATCATTCTTTAGACCCAACTGCTTCTGTGACAGAGACTCGCGCCCAAAGAGCACCTCAGCCCTATCTTAAATATTTATCTCTCATTGTCGCATCCGCGGTAATGGTATTAGGGATTGAATGGTGGGTTGTCGATCGATCTTCCAATTCAAAACAGAGTGTTGAAATAACGCAGGAATCTGCTACCCCAGTAGCGACAATGGTACGATCCAGAGATTGTCAGTGGTCTGGCGAACAGCAGCCCAAATTTGAAGGACACAATTTGCTGACACGTGAGCTGTCTCTCGAGCAAGGTGTCGCAGAATTACGCTTTGATAGCGGCGTGCGTCTTGTGATTGAAGGTCCAACAAAACTGAGAATCGATTCTTCAACCTCGGCTACGGTCAGCATGGGACGCGTTGTACTTCATGGTCATGAACTGGCTGAAGAATTTGAACTGACCACTCCCCGTGCGAAACTCTATAATATTGGTACAGAGTACGGCACGAGCGTTGATGAAGCAGGCAATGTGGAAGTACATGTCTTTGACGGTGCAGTGCGAATTCAAGAAAATAAAAACGATTTAGCAAGCAATAATCCAGTCATCATTCAAGCAGGAGCAGCCAAACAAATTGGGCAGGACTCCAGTTCCGACATTGCGCTCGCTCCCGAAAGATTCAAACGAGAAACAAGCGACCAACCACCGGGGGCTGAGGTCACTCCAGATGAACTGATTGCTTATGACAGCTTTGGCGCCTCGGAAAAACTGGGAACTGATAAGAAACCCGAATGGCGGAACGCCGGAATTGGCTGGAACAACAACTGGAGATTGACAGTAGACGATCCTCGCCCTGCAGATGGTAGCTGTTTAACAAAAACATCTCTGGTATTCCCCAGGGCCAAGACAGCCGCCCGAACTGGTGCTTTGAAAATGGGGGCGTCTAAAAATGCCTGGCGTTCTTTAAAGAAACCGATCAGGATGGACTTAGACGCTATCTATTATCTCAGCTTTTTTATCAATAAATCGAAAAAACTTCCTGAATCGGAAACCCAGTATGGAAGCATCTCCCTGCGAACTCTCAATTGGCCTCGAGATGGTCGAAAACTATTATTCGGGATGGATTCTTCCAGGTATACTTCGCTATCGCATAACCGGGAACCTTTCAATGTGGCACCAAAGCTGCAAGTCGATAAAAACTATTTCTTTGCGGTAAAAATTGTTGCCAGCAAAAAGTCACCAGACCAGATCTTTTTACGTGTCTACACAGACGAAGATTCCGATATCAGGCGTGAACCCCTGGTATGGACCCTTTATTCCAAGCCTAAAAATGATGACTCAGTGTTTGATCAAGTCTTAATTCATGCGGGAGGCAAGGGAGAATATATCTTCGATGAACTCCGCATAGGACACACCTGGAACTCGGTGACAAATTTTAAGTATCCCAAGCTCCCTGATGAGAAAGCTGTGAAAAAAACAGCGAAAAAGTAATGAGCTTCAATAATCATGATGATGCATGGCTTTCCTTGGTTTTGGAACCTGAGCCAATTTGAATTGACGCTTTTGATTGCTCTCATTTTTATCAGCGCCTGCATCATTTCAGATAAACTCGGCGTGAATTTTTGGGACTTGGCAGGTAAGCCGAATGAATATGGAAAATACTCATTCAATCAACATCTATTCAGAGTATTCTTATTCCTGAATCTGCTACTCTTCACGCTCATTATCATGAGCGTATTCTTGTAGAAATTGACATTTCATTTCT
>Ga0055584_100000898_pt1 | contig 28666 bp, 27 predicted proteins | sample OSDHelmetaG_FD_58716 | JGI IMG/M metagenome (GOLD analysis project Ga0055584, IMG submission 58716) | Pelagic marine sediment microbial communities from the LTER site Helgoland, North Sea, for post-phytoplankton bloom and carbon turnover... | ecosystem: Environmental > Aquatic > Marine >... | reverse complement strand
ACTTCCGGGACGAAACCGGCCCACCGGCGCGAACCTGACCGACAGGTCCCCCACTTCCGGCACGCACGCGGCCCGGCCCGAGCGTCCCCAAGACCAGTACCCTGCGCACTGCTCCCCGCTGGAGGCTCCGCCATGACTCGCTTCGCCTGGCTCGCCGTTCTGCTCGTCGGCTGCCCGACCCCCGAGCCCCCGCCCGACCTCCCCCCGGGGGACGACGACGACGTGGTCGACGACGACGACACCGGCGACGACGACGACACCCCGTCCCTGGACGAGCGCCTCGCCACCGCCCTCGCCGAGCAGGACGACCCGCCCACCGCACTGGTCGCCGTCGAGCACGACCCCGCCCTCGTCGCCCTCGGCCAGGCCTTGTTCTTCGACCCCATCCTGTCCGGCAACGGCGACGTCGCCTGCGCCTCGTGCCACCACCCCGCCTGGGGCCTGTCCGACGGCCTCTCACTGACCCTGGGCACCGGCGCCACCGGCACCGGCCCCGCGCGGGCCGACGGCGACCACCCGCCGTTCGTGCCCCGGCACTCCCTCGAGCTGAGCAACCGCGGCGATCCCGCCTGGCGCAGCCTGTTCTGGGACGGCCGGGTCGCCCAGACCGACGCCGGCCTCACCACCCCCGCGGGCCTCGACCCCCTGCCCGGCCTGTCCGGCGTGCTCGCCGCCCAGGCCCTGTTCCCGGTCCTGGACCCGGCCGAGATGCGCGGCCAGCCCGGCGACCTCACCGCCTGGGGGGAGCCCAACGAGCTGGCCGCCCTCACGGAACCCACCGCGATCTGGGCCGCACTGACCGCCCGCCTCCGAGCCCAGCCCGGCTACGTCGACCTCTTCGCCGCCGCCTACCCCGGCGCCGACCCCGCCGACTGGACCTTCGCCGAGGCCGTCAACGCCATCGCCGCGTGGGAGGCCACCGCCCTGTCCTTCGTGAACACCCCCTGGGACCAGTACCTGCGCGGCGACACCGCGGCCCTCGCCGACGTCGAGAAGCTCGGTGCCCTCGTCTTCTTCGGCGCCGCCGGCTGCGGTGGCTGCCACAGCGGCCCCCTCTTCACCGATCAGGAGTTCCACGCAACCGGCGTCGTCCAGATCGGCCCCGGGCTCTCCCCCGACCAGCCCTTCGACCGGGGCCGCGAGCGAGTCAGCGGCGACGAAGCCGACGCCTTCGCCTTCCGCACCCCGCCCCTGCGCAACGTCGCCGTCTCCGCGCCGTACATGCACGACGGCGTCTTCCTCACGCTCGAGCACGCGGTGCTGCACTACGCCTCGCCCGAAACCAGCGCGTGGCAGTACGACCCCGCGGACCTGCACCCCGACCTCCAAGGCACCGCCCAGCAGGGCGACGAACACATCGCCGAGCTCGTCGACGCCTTGTCCCCGCTGCTCCCCCAGGCCGACCCCAACCTCGTCGTCGGCCTGTCCAACGTGCGGGAGTTCCTGGGCGCTTTGACCGACCCCGCCACCGCCGACCTGAGCGGCCTCCGCCCGGACTCCGTGCCTTCGGGGCTGCCCGTCCCCTGACGATTGCATTGCCGCGCTTCACAGACGGGGCAAGACAACATCGATTCTCCTGCCGCCGCGCTCCCCCCACGCTGGTCCCATGCACCGCCTCGCCCCGTTGTTCGCCCTCCCGTTGCTCGCCTGCGCCTCCGAGACCGGGCTTCGCACCGCGCCCCTGCCGCCCGCCGACAGCCCGGCCACGACCAGCGCCCCGGAAGCTCCGCCGTGGGCCGCGCCCGACCCCGACTCGCCGTGGGGCAACCTCGACCCCGGCGAGATGCCCGACGACCTGCTCGCCATCGCGTGGATCGACCTGACGGAGTCGTGCGTCAACTGCACCTACGGCCCCAACACCCCCAGCCGCTACGATCTCGTGGACGTGACCGGGCAGGTCGTCGCCGCCTTCACCCTCCCCTTTGAGCCCGGCGTCTACGACTGGTACCGCCCGGAGCTCGTCGGCCTGCACGCCTTGGGTCCCGGTCGCTTCCTGGCGAGCAACATCGTGCAAGAGGAGGCCGGCCACGAGCTGGTGGTCTGGGAAGCCGACGGCTTCGAGGGGCGCGCCACCGTGCTCGCGCGCCTGCGCCCCGGCGAGATCGAGCTGCCCCTGGCCGGCACGACCCGCCCCCTGCCCACCGACGACTGGGTCTACGACGACGCCGTCCTCCCCGACCCCACCGACCCCCAGCGGTTGCTGGTGGTGCCCACCGCCGGCTCGCCCTACCTGCCCCTGACCCCCCTGCGCGTGTGGTCGGTCTCGACGTCGGACCCCGAGTCGCCCATCCGCACCTGGGACGCCCGGGACCTGCTGCCGCCGTCGCTGGTGCCCGACGACGTCGTCATCGAAGCCCCCTGGTTCGCCCGCCTCGCCGACGACGGCAGCGGGAAGCTGGTCTTGGGCGTGACCGGCTACGTGGACGTCTCGGAGCCCGACGACAAGCACCGCCGCCTCGTCCCCTACCCCGTCGTAGTCAGCATCGACCTGGACGACGAGGACGCCCAGCCCTGGCTCGTCCCCACCGACGGCCTCGGGCTGCAGCGCCCCCCGCTGGTGGCGCCCCCGTCCCCCGATCGGCCGGGCTCGATGCTGTGGACTCCCCAGTGGTGCACCGGCGTCGTCGCCCGCTGGCAGGAGGGCACCACCGAGCACCCCCTGAGCGAGGACGGCGCATGCCCGGAGCTCGCCCTGCTCATCGACGCCGCCAGCCCCACCTTCGTCTACTCCGAGTGGCAAGAGACGTACGTCGACCAGTCGCACCGGCTCGTGGTGCACCACGGGGGAGAGGACGTCTGGACCGTCGACGCCCTGCGCGTCGGCCTCGCCGCACGGCCGTTTCACATGCTGAAAGTGGCCGCCGTCCCGGCCGAATAGGCGGGCCCCCGGCCGAAGCCCGCCGAGCCGCCCGGCGGCCCCTGGCGAAGCGGCCATGCGTGGCTCATGCTCCGCCCATGCGACTCCTGTTTCTGCTGCTCCTGCTCTCGTCCACCGCCGCGCTGACGGCCTGCACCAGCGCCGGCCTGCCCGACGACGACGACGACGACGCGACGGAGCCGCCGCGCCCCGGACCCGAGTACTCGGGGGACACCTGCCCGACGCTCAGCCAGGGCGAGATCGACTTCGCCACCGGAGACACCAGCTACGCCGTGAGGTTCGAGCTGCCCGACGACCCCGAGGGCGCACCCGTCGTGTTCGTCTGGCACTGGCTGGGCGGCACCCACGACCAGATCGTCGACTGGCTGGAGTTCGACGCCCTGACCGACGAGGGCGCCATCGTGGTCGCGCCCCGCTCGTCGGACTCCCTGTTCGAGTGGGCGAGCTTCTCGCCGCCCGAGGGCAACCCCGACCTGCTGTTGTTCCACGACCTGCTGTCCTGCTTGTCGACCCAGTACACGGTGGACCTGGACCGCGTGTACGCCACGGGCATGAGCGCGGGCGGCCTCTGGACCAGCTACCTGACAACCCACGGCGCCCCCTGGCTGGCGGCCACCGCCCCCCTGTCCGGCGGCGCCGTCGGCGACACCAGCGCCGCCCACCCCATCCCGGTGATGCTCACCTGGGGCGGCCCCACGGACGAGGCCCAGGGCTACGACTTCCACGACGGAACCCAGACGCTGTCCCAGGACCTGCGCGACGACGGGTACTTCGTCATCGAGTGCGAGCACGACGGAGGGCACACGGTGCCCGACGGTGCCGCCGAGGACATCTGGCGCTTCTTCGAGCAGCACCCCGCCGGCGCGGCGTCCCCCTGGAGCGAGGCACTCCCCGACTCGCTCCCCGACTACTGCCGGCTGCCGTGACGGAGCCCCGCAGCACGCCGCGCGAACTTCGCGTGCTCATCGTCGACGACGACGGGGAGATGCGTCGGGTGGCTCGCCTGGCCGCCGTGGCCCACGGCTGGACGGCGGTGGAAGCCGAAGACGGCATCGACGCGCTGGCGACGCTGGCGACGGAGCCCGTCGACGTCGTGCTGCTGGATCTGGCCATGCCCGGCCTGTCCGGCATCGAGGTCCTGCAGTCCATCCGCGCCAACCCCAAGCTCGCGGGCCTGCCGGTGCTGGTGATCACGGCGTCCGACGACGCCGAGTCGACCGTCGCCGCCCTGGACGCCGGCGCCGACGACTACGTGACGAAGCCGTTTCAGGTCGCGGTGCTGGGGGCCCGGATCAGGGCCCAACTGCGCCGCGCGGTCGCCGCCCCGCCCGCCGCCTCCACCGGCCCCCTGCGCCTGGAGCCCGGCGAGATCGTGGCCGGCAAGTACCGCCTCGTCCGCGAGCTCGGGCGCGGCGGGCAGGGCACCGTCTGGGAGGCTGAGCAGGCCCAACTCGAGCGGCAGGTCGCCATCAAGTTCCTGTCCCCGGACACCGTGCGCCCCGAGGACCTGGAGGCCCTGACCCGACGCGAGGGCGTGCACGCCAGCCGCGTCGAACACCCCGGCGCCGTCGCCGTGTACGACTTCGACCTCGCCGCTGACGGCACGCCGTTCCTCGTCATGGAGCTGCTGCGCGGCCAGGGTCTCGACGCGGCGCTGACCCGCCGCGGCCCGCTGATCTGGGGCACCGCGGCCGAGGTCTTCGCCCAGGTCGCCGACGCCCTGGCCGCCGCCCACGAGGCCGGCGTCGTCCACCGCGACGTCAAGCCCGCCAACATCTTCCTGCACGCCAGCGCCGGCGGGCCCCGCCCCAAGCTGCTGGACTTCGGCATCGCGCAGCGGGTCGGGGCGACCACGGTTCGGGGCCAGGCCCGGAGCATCACCGGCACGCCCGACTACCTGGCGCCCGAGTGCGTCCGTGGGGGCACCCAGGGCCCGGCCACTGACATGTATGGGTTCGGGGCCACCCTGTTCCACGCGCTCGCGGGGCGGGCCCCCTTCCGCGAGTCCGGCGTCCCGGCCGCCCGCATCCTCTGGCGCCATCTGACCGAGCCTCCCCCCAGCGTCGGCACGCTCGCGCCCGAGGTCCCCCCGGCCCTGGAGTTGCTGCTGAATCAGTTGTTGGCGAAAGAGCCCGGCGAGCGACCCACCGCGGCTCAAGCCGCCGACCGGCTCCGGGCTCTCGGCTCGCCCGCCCGGCGCACCGACAACGACAGCGCCGCGACGCTCATCCCCTGACGCGGCGGCGCAGCAGCCCGCCCAGCCCCAGCAGCAACAGGCCCACCAGCGCCGGCCGCCCCGCGCCCAGTTGACACGCGGGGGTCTCCTCGACCGGCGGACCCGCCTGCAGCGGCAAGGCCTGCGAGGCATCGCCCGTGCGCTGCGCGTCGTGCTGGAAGGTGCCCCACGGCACGGCCTGATCGGCTCGGCCGTCGGTCCTCCACGCCATCAGGATCCCCTCGCGGGTGCTCGCGACCACGTCGAGGTAGCCGTCGCCGTCCACGTCGCCCACCGCCGGCGAGCCCAGCTGCCACCCCCCGTGGAACAGCGGGAACCCCGCCGCCGGTTGGTTTCCGTCGGCGTCGAAGGCGCGCACCAGGTGGGTGCTGCCGAAGATCGCTTCGGGGCGGCCGTCCCCGGTCAGGTCGGCGGCGACCGGCGAGTTGAAGAACGGGAAGTCCTCCAGCTGCTGGGGGAAGCCGGGCAGCGGAGCGCCGCGCCCCTCGTCGTCCACCACGCCCGAGTAGCCGAGCAGCAGGTGGTCGTGATCGAAGCGTGTGTGCCGCGCCAGGATGTTGCCGCCGTAGCCGATGCCGCCGCCCCCGGCGATCCAGTCCGGCGTGCCGTCCCCGTTCAGGTCGACGAAGGCCCCGCTGCCGACCATGAACAGCGCCGCCTGCTCCTCGCTGTTGGAGCCCGGCCCGAAGTCGCTGCGCGTGGCCCGCCAGTCCACCGCCGCGGTGCCGTCGTGGTGGTACAGCGAGCCCTGCTCGGCGATGGCGGTGGCGCCGATCTCCAGGTCGCCGTCGCCGTCGAGGTCCGCCAGCCCGGGCGAGACGACGATGCCCTCGCCGATGAACGGCAGCGCTCCGGCGAAGCCCGCGAAGATGGAGATGGGCCAGCCCGGCAGGATCCCGCCGTCGTGGTCCAGGGCGTAGAGGATCCCGTAGCCGCCGAAGTCGCTGCCCGCCGTCTGGGAGGTACCCAGCACGATCTCCAGGTCGCCGTCGCCGTCCAGATCGCCCACCGCGGGGCTCGACAGGATGCGGTTCTGCCGCTCGGCGATGGCGTCGAAGCTCGGGTCGTGCACGTGGACGGGCCAGCCCGGCACCGCGGTCCCGTCGGCCTCCCACTGGTAGAGCCACTGGTCCATGGCCGGCTGCAGGATCTCCAGTTGGCCGTCGCCGTCGAGGTCCACGAGGGTGGGGCTCGCCCCGAACCCGCAGTCGGTGCGGACCTCTTCGCCGCGCAGGGCCGGATCGCACTTCGCCAGCTCGACGTGGGTCGGGAACCCCGGCCGCAGGCTGCCGTCCTCCCGCCACGCGTACAGGAAGCCCGACAGCGTCGCGACGACCACGTCGGTGCCGCCGTCGCCGTCGAGATCGCCCACCGCGGGGGAGCCCAGGACGTCCTGACCCATGGTGCCGAGCACCGCGGAGACGACCTCGGACTGGCCGTGGTGCCCGCCCATCGCCGGGTCCACCCGGGGGTCCAGCCCCACCCCTTGCGGCCAGCCCGGCAGCGCCTGCCCGGCGCCATCCAACACCCGCACCACCCCCGACGTGTCCACCGTGACGATCTCGAAGACGCCGTCGCCGTCGAAGTCGGCCAGGGCCGGCGACGACTCGAACGACGCCCCCGAGTCCACGGGAAACCCAGACAGGAGGCGTTCGTCGCGGCGCACGAAGATGTGCTTGCGGTGTCGTCCGATGCGGCCCTCGGCGTCGGTCACCGTCAGACGGAAACTCAGCCCGTAGCCGTCGAGCTTGGCCAGCCGGCCCAGGACCCCGTCGGTGACCTGCAGCGCCGCGGCCGTGTGCGCCCGGTCGTAGCCCAGGTCTGCCAGGGCATCGTGGCCCGCGACCGCCTCGCCGTTGCAGCCCGCGGCCTCCACGGCTTCGGTGGCGCTCACGTCCAGCTCGGCCAGCGTCTGCTCGACCACTCCGGTGCCTTCGCCCGTCGCCAGCTGGGTCCAGGCGCCGTCGGCCACATCGGAGCCCGGACCGACCTCCAGCACCCAGGACCAGTCCGCCCGCTCGCTCCCCATCCGCGCCGTCACGGTCACCGCGGTCGGCCCCTCGCGCACGCCATCCACCCCGTCGTGCCGGGGCACCACCAGGTCGAACCACGTCGGCGACTCCAGGGTCGCGATGGGGGGCACGTCGCCGGCGGCCAGCGCGTCGGCCGACCGGCCCACGTGCACCCGGCCGTAGCCGAAGTGCTGATCCCAGCCGGGGTGCGACGGGTACAGGTCCTCCTGCCCGACCTCGAGGGACTCGGGCACGTCCACGTCCGTCGCGTGCGCGATGAGCAGCTGGTACAGCTCGGCGGGGTCGAGCCGCTCCCCGGTTTGATCGATCGCCTGGGACTGCAACAGCCCCGCCGCGCCGGCGATGTAGGACACCGCCCCGGTCGCGCACGAGAACCGCGTGACGGCCCCCAGCTCCAGCCGCGGGCCGAAGTTGTTGCAGTTGACGAAGCGGAGGAACGAGTTGGCGTTGGTCCACTCCCGGTCCGACGCTCCCATGGAGTAAACGTACAAGGCGTGCTCGTCGACGGCCGGCGAGTTGCGGTGGAACGACGTCTCGTCCCCCGCCGCGGCGACGACGAAGACGCCCCGCGACCACGCCTGGGCCAGCACCGCCTTCAGCTCCGGCGGCGTCGTCAGCCCCCCCACCGCCATGCCCACCACGGCGGCCTCGCGCTCGGCCGCGTACGCGATGGCCAGGGCCAGGTTGGCGCCGCGGCTGATGAACGAGTCGCCGATGCGGATGGGCAGCACCGAGCAGTTGGGGCAGACGCCGACAGCGCCGCCGTTGCCTGCTTCGCCGACGGCGTTGCGCATGACCCCGTTGCCGTGGTCGCCGAAGGAGCCCTCGTTGGTGGCGCCGGGGTCGTTGTCGTTCTCGTGGAAGTCCCAGCCCGCGATGTCGTCGACGAAGCCGTTGCCGTCGTCGTCCACGCCGTCGGAGAACGCCGCCAGCAGATCCGAGGGGTCCAGCGCGGGGGAGCGCGGGTCACCGGCGGTGGGGTCCACCCGGGGGTCGTCGGCGTAGTCGAAGACGTTGGCGGCCCCGTTGCCGTCGAGGTCGTAGGTCGCCGCCTCGATGCCCGCCGCGTCCTGGGGCAGCGGCAGCTCCGCCGTGTTCAGCAGCACCTTGGCGCGCAGATCGCCGGAGTCCCACTCGATGCCCGAGTCGGCGACGGCGACGGTCACCTCCCAGCGGCCCGCGCCGTGCGCCCACGCCGGCAGCACCCCGTTGCCGACGCCGTGGGGCACCTCTTCGGGGCGGACGTCGGCGACCTCGGGCGGCACGTTGGCGAACAGGGTCCAGTTGCCCGCCGCCTCCGGGGGGCAGGCCGACAGATCGGGGCCGCAGCCGGGCTGGGGGGGAAGCGGGAGCTCGGCCAGCGCGACGGCCGGGACGAGCAGGAGGAAACCGAGGAGGGTTCGCACGGCGACGACCCTACCGGACCGGGGCGCCCGGGCCCCGGGTTCCGTCGCGCAGACCGGCCACGTGGGTCCGGGGAGTCCCACAAAGCCTCGTTCTGGGCGCAATTGACGCTGGCGCAGTACTTGCGAGACACTGTCGCGATGCGAATCGCCTTCTTCCTCCTGGTCCTGCTCGCCGCGGGCCCCGCCCGGGCCGCCGACGCCGACGGCGATGGAGTCCCCGACGCCGCCGACCGGTGCCCCCACGAGCCCGAGACCCGCGACGGCCTTCGGGACGACGACGGCTGCCCGGAGATCGACGCCTGGGGACCGACCGGCACCACCGCGGACCCTGGAGCAGCGAGCGATGGGGCGTTCCGGCCGGCGACCTGGGGCCGCCTCCCCCCGGCCCTGACGCCGCGCTCGGCCCCCCGCGACGCCGACCCCGTCGGGCCCCGCGACGACCTGTGCCCCGGCCAGGACGAGGATCTGGACGGCTTCGAGGACGAAGACGGCTGCCCGGACCCGGACAACGACGGCGACGGCATCCACGACGAAGACGACGCCTGCCCGCTGGTCGCCGAAGACGCCGACGGACGCCTCGACGACGACGGCTGCCCCGAATCCGAGGGCCCCGCGGCCCCCGCCGCCCAGGGCCCCGACGGCGACGGCGACGGCGTGCCCGACGCCACCGACCGCTGCCCCCACGAGCCCGAAAACGCCGACGGCCGGCGAGACCACGACGGCTGCCCCGAGTCCCCGGAGTTGCCCGCGCCGCCGAACTGGGCCGACGCCCTGGTGGCCACCGGCGACCGCGACGGCGACGGCGTGCACGACCTCGTCGACCTCTGCCCCGAAGACCCCGAAGACCCCGATCGCTTCGACGACGCCGACGGCTGCCCGGACCCGGACAACGACGGCGACGGCATCGCCGACCGCGTGGACCGGTGCCCCCTGGAGGCCGAGAGCCCCAACGGCACCTACGACGGCGACGGCTGCCCCGATGGGGGCGACGACCACGACCGCGACCAGGTGGACGATGCCTTCGACGTCTGCCCCTGGGAGGCCGAGGACCGCGACGGCGTGCGGGACGAAGACGGCTGCCCCGAGGTGGAGCACGCCCCGACGGCGCTGGCCAACCTGCCCGTCGACGCCCCGCCCCCGACCGGCGCCCAGCCCGCGGCCCTGCGCAACGCCCTGCCCGCCCCGCCCCGAGGCGGCGATCTCGACGGCGATGGCCTGACCCTGCTGCTCGACGACTGCCCGACCGAGCCCGAGGACTTCGACGGCTTCCTCGACGGCGACGGCTGCCCCGACCTCGACGACGACGCCGACGGCATCCCCGACGCCGACGACGCCTGCCCCCGCCGCGCCGAGACCCTCAACGACTTCGACGACGCCGACGGCTGCCCCGACGTCGCCCCGGACATCATGGACTCCCTGCGCGGCGTGGTCCGCGGCATCGCGTTCCGCAGCGGCAGCGCCGTCCTGCTGTCCAGCAGCCGCAACGTGCTCACCGACGTCCAGTCCCTGCTGAACGAGCACCCCGACCTCGCCCTGGTGGTCGTCGGCCACACCGACGACGCCGGCGACCCCGAGTCCAACCGAGCCCTCAGCGAGGCCCGGGCCGCGGCCGTCGCCGAGTGGCTCGTCCTCCGGGGCATCGCCCGAGACCGCGTGCAGACATCGGGCCGCGGCCCCGATCAGCCCATCGAATCCAACGACACCGACTCCGGCCGCGCGGCGAACCGCCGCGTTGAGCTCTCCTACACCCGAAGGGAGGCCCCATGAGGCCCCTGCTGCTCACTGCCTTGCTCCTGCTCCCCTCCGCCGCGGTCGCCGGCGATGCCTGTCAGGGCATCGCGCTGGCCCACGGGTCCGTGAACCTGGGGGTCCGCCTGCCGGTGAGCAAGGATCTCGGCACCGTCGACCGCTGCCTCACCGAGGTGGGCCAGACGCTGTCCCAGCGCTCGGGGCTCCGGACCGTCACCGTGTCCGTGCGCGTCCCCGACGCCGAGCGGGTCGAAGGCAATGCGCTGAGCATCGGCGAGGCCTACGTCGAGAAGCTCGTGGCCGCCGGCGTGCGGCGCTCCCGCATCTCCACGGTCGCACCGGCCGGACGGCCCGGAGTCCAGGGTGAGGTGCTGGTCACCTTCACCGAGCGCAAGGCCAGCCAGCCCATCGGCATCGCCGAGTCCGTCGGCGGGCCCGTCAGCGCCGGACCGTCCCTTTCGGAGCTGGTGCCGCTGGAAGGGGGCGCGATGCTGCCCGCCGGGACCTGGATCAAGACCGAACTGGAAGGCCGCGTGATGATCGGCCTCGCCGACGGCAGCCGCGTCCGCCTGGAGCCACGCACGGAGATCCAGCTGGTCACGGTGCACCTCAACGAGGACCTCAAGCGGGTGGTACAGATCGAAGTCGCGTCGGGCCACATGGAGACCCACGCAGCGCCCGGGGGCGACGGCAGCAGCTTCGACGTCTCCACCCGCACCGGCGTCGCCGGGGTGCGCGGCACCGAGTTTCGAGTCCACTACGGCGCTGAGGGCATGGAGTTGGAGACCCTGACGGGCCTCGTCGGACTCGCGCCCGAGGGCCAGGAGGAGGTCGAGGTGCCCGCGGGCATGCGCTCGTCCATCAGCCGCGACGGCATCATCGCCGTCCCCACCCGCATGCTCTACGAGCCGGTCATCAACTCGCCCATCAAGGGGAGTGTCGCCCGCGGCGCCGAGTTGTCGTGGGGCAAGGTCCCCGCCGCCAACAACTACGTGGTCGATCTCGCGCGCGACGCCGAGTTCACCGTCGGGGCTCGCTCCGAGCAGGCCTGGAAGAACAAATTCGAGCTGCCCGAGGATCTGGCCGAGGGCCGCTGGTACTGGCGAGTCACTCCCCAGGACCGCCTGGGCCACGCGGGCATGCCGAGCCGGGTTCACGGCTTCCTCCAGGAGAGGTAGCGCCGACGCGTATGCGAAGCTGACCCCATGCCGCCCGACCCGCCTGAGCCCCCTGCGTTCGAGACGAACCCCTTGCTGCCGCCCCTGCAACTGGGGCCCCAGGAGGAGGACGACGACCGCGAGATGACGGCGCTGATCGTCGAAGACGACCGCGACGCCGCCTTCGTCACCCACGGCTACCTGCGGACTCTGGGTGTTCGCTCGGTCATCGCCCGCACCGTCGAGGACGCACTGCCGCTGCTGCGCGGGTTCCGGCCCCACTTCGTCCTGCTGGACCTCCACCTGCCGGGGCGCTCGGGCTCGGAGCTGGTGGAGGCCTGCCGCGACGCGGGCATCGACACCGAAGGGGTCCGGTTCATCGCCACGACGGGGGTGTATGCGCGCAAGAAGGGGCTCAAGGAGCACCTGGCGAACTGGGGGATCACGACGATCCTGAACAAGCCGTTCCAGCGGGAGCAGCTGGCGGAGATCCTGGGGATCGACATCGCGTCCCCCACCGAGAGCCAGATCCTCTCGGCGCCGAAGGGCCTCGCCCGCGGTCGGCTGCAGGGCGGGCTGTTCCCGCTGACGGTGCGCGTGGAGCGCGTCCGGGGGCCCCAGATCATCCTGTCGACGCGCCGCCGGATTCAGGGCGAGACGAAGAAGCTGTCCCTTCATCTGCCTGCGCAGCCGGGACACCCCGAGCTGCCCATCGTCTTCTCGGGCCGCCTCGTCGATCAGATCGAGGTCGCCCGGGGGGATGTGCAGATCACGGTGCGGCTGGCGTCGGCGTCCAACGCCGAGAACGGCGACACCTGGCTGCGGCGCATGGGCCGGCAGACCTGAGCGCACGCGGCGCCCGAGCCCTCAGCGGTTGGCGCTGAAGACGACGGCTTCGCTGACGGCCGCGGCCCGAATGAACACGAACGCGACGTCCTGAACCACGGACCAGAGTGACTCGCGGTCGGTCGTGGTGAAGCCCGCCCGCTCGCAGACGTCGAAGTGCCCGTCGAACTGCCGCCGCGTGTACCCCATCAAGACCTTGCTGCACCGGCGCACCTGAGCGGGATCGAGGTAGCTCTGCAGCGACTGGGTGCCCTCGTTGATGCGGCGGCCGCCGCGGACCGCGAGGCTGACTCGCGCCCCGTCGGTGTCCTTGCCCAGCGCCGACTGAGCGAGGCAGGCGTCCAGGGCCTCCCAGTCGCCGGCGTCGGCGGCCCACTCGGCTCCCCGCTCGTCGGCGACGCCCTCGAGCAGCACCTGAACGGCGGCGTCGTCCCCCGCCTGGAGCAAGAGCTGATCGGCCTGCTCGGCGGTGAGGGCGAGGAATCGGGCCTGGGTCATCGAACCTCCGCGCCCGGGACCGGGCCAGCGGCGGGAGCGTACCGGCTGAATGGGGCCGGTGGGCTGAGGTCGATCAAGCGCGGGTGCGCGGGGGCACAGCGGAAGCGGCTTCGGCCTCGCGCTCCTGCTCGGCCCCCCCGGCGGCGACGGCTGCTCCGCCGGCGGCGGCCACGACGGCGTCCCGAAGCGCGTCGACCTGGGAGTCGGCGTGGTGGACGTGGGCCCCGGTGCCGAACACCCCGATCAGGGCGGAGAAGCCGGCGCAGCCCGCCGCGATGGCCAGGTTCCCTGGGCTCCCGTCGGCGAGCAGGGCGAGCGTCGAGGCGCCGACCGCGGTGGGGATGCCGGCGACCACCACGCCCCGCAGCAACCACACCAGCCAGCCGGGCATGCCCACCTCGCCGTGCACGCGCGTTCCCGTCGGGGTCTCCTCCAGGGCGGCGCGGGCTGTGGGCTGCAGGAAGCTCCACCAGTCGCGCCGGTTCAGCCCGACCCGGAACGTGCGCTTGCCGACGGTCCCCTTCAGCGGCTTGCGCCCCAGGGTGAACGGGCCGCCGCGGTACGGAGTGAGGCTGAGCCGGGTGTTTTCGGACAGCCGGGCGGCGACCTCGTCGGGGTCGCCGGGCACGCGTTGGTCGATCTCGATGCGGCGGGGCATGGCAGCTCCTGGGCTCTGCTCGCTTACCTCCGCTTACGAAGGCTGACGGGGACGATCTACCCCGGCACCCCCGGGTAGCGCACGCTCAACCAGCCGAGTGCACCGCAGGGAGGTACCGTGAGCCCGATGCCCAAGATCCTGGTAGTCGAAGACGACACCCGCCTCGCCGCCCTGACCGCCGAGTACCTGGAGGCCCACGGCTTCGAGGTGGCCGTGGAGCACCGCGGCGACCGCGCCGTCGCCCGCATCGAAGCCGAACAACCGCACCTCGTGGTGCTGGACGTGATGCTGCCGGGCGAGGACGGCTTCTCCATCTGTCGGCAGGTCCGGCCCCGGTTCGCCGGCTCGATCCTCATGCTCACCGCGCGCGGTGAAGAGTTGGACCAGGTCCTGGGTCTGGAGCTGGGCGCCGACGACTACGTGGCCAAGCCCGCCAGCCCGCGGCTGCTGCTCGCCCGGGTCAAGGCGCTGCTCCGGCGGGGACCGAGCACCAGCGGAGACCGACTGGAGTGCGGTTCGCTCGTCGTGGACCGCTCGGCCCGGGCCGCCGACATCAACGGCGTGCCCCTGCCGCTGACGTCGGCCGAGTTCGACCTGCTGTGGTGCCTCGCGTCTCGAGCGGGTGAGCCCATCAGCCGGGAGGACCTGCTGCTGGAGCTCCGGGGAATCAAGTGGGACGGCCTGGACCGGTCCATGGACGTGCGCGTCTCGCAGCTGCGCCGCAAGCTCGCCGCGTTCGCCGACCACAAGGACCGGATCAAGACGGTCCGCGGGATCGGCTACCAGTTCGCCCCCCACTCGGCGTGAGCCCGTGAGTTCCGCGTGAGCCGTTTGTTTCTGAGGGTCTACCTCGCCTTGATCGCCCTGCTGGCGGTGGCTGCGGTGGCGGATCTGGTGGGCGCGAGCGGTCCTTGGAAGGGCGTCGGGCTGGTGGCCCTGACGGTGCTCGGGGGCGCGATGGTGGCGACGCTGCGCCCGTTGGAGCGGCAGCTGGAGCGGATCACGGCGGCGGCCGACGCGATCGCCGGGGGCGACCTCGCGGCGCGGGCGGAGCAGGCCCGGGACGACGAGCCCGGGCGGCTGGCCCGGTCGTTCAACGCGATGGCCGCGCGGGTCCAGACGATGGTCGAGACCCGCCGCAGCCTGCTGCACGGGGTGTCCCACGAGCTGCGCACGCCGCTGGCGCGGCTCAAGTTCGCCCTGGAGCTGTTGGACGCATCCCACGACGAGCAGACCCGGCGGCGCCGCATCGACGAGATGCTCGACGACGTCGCCGAGCTCGAGGCGCTGGTGGCGGAGCTCCTGAGCTACTCGGAGCTGGAGGGCGACGCGCCGCTGCAACTGGAGGAACTGGACCTGGGGCCCGTCGTCGAAGGACTGACCGAAGAGGCGGCGCGCCTGCGGCCCGACGTGGAGCTGGAGTTCGTCGAGCTGCCGGTGCCGTCCCTTCAGCTGGACCCCCGCATGGTGCAGCGCTCCATCGGCAACCTCGTCACCAACGCGGTTCGCTACGCCGGCGGGCGCGTGCTTGTCACGCTGCAGCGGCAGGGATCCGAGGTCCGCGTGCGGGTCGAAGACGACGGCCCCGGCGTGCCCGCCGACGACCGCGAGCGGATCTTCCAGCCGTTTGTTCGCCTCGACGCCGCCCGATCCCGCGACGCCGGCGGGATCGGGCTGGGCCTCGCCCTGGCCCGCCGCGCAGCCCGCGCCCACGATGGCGAGCTGCTGGTGGAGGACTCCCCCCTGGGCGGCGCGTGCTTCGTCTGGACGGTGCCGCTGCCGCCGGAGCGGCGGCGGTCGACCCTGGAGAAGCTGACCGGGACGTTCTTTGGAGGCGAGCGGGGCTGAACCCGGCGTCGGGCGGTGGGTCTTCGACTCAAGCCGGCTCGGGCCCCGAGAGCGCCCCTGGGTCGGGGCTGTTCGGCGACGTCGTTGCCGACACGCCGCCCGGCCAGCTCCCGCTGCTGGTCTGCGTGGACCTGGCCTTCGCGGCGGAGCCCCGCGGACGCGTGAGCGTCGTGACTCACGGCATGACGCGCTGCGGGCGGGGGGAGTTCGGGATCACAGAATCGGCGCCCGGGAGCGGCTCGCTGGACCTCGCCTTGTCCATGGCCGGCTGGATGCTCGCCGAGCCCGACAAGCAGCTCCCCACCGGCGACACCGTGGGGCGATCGGCCGACGAGAAGCTGAGGGTTCAGCGGGTCCCGAACCCGACCGGGAGCGGGCCGGCCGTGATCCGGTTGGATCTGCCTTGAGGAGGGCGGGCCCGCGACCCAGGCGGTACCCCGGCCCCCGCGGGGGCATCAGAAAAGCCGGCTGCCCGGCCGGTTGCTGAGCGCCAGGGTGACGTACTCGCCGCGGTCGGTCGCGGTGTGCCCGAGCCGGAGCATCTCGCCGATCTGCCCCGGGAACGCCGGCCACGTCCAGATCAGCAACCGAGACGCCCGGCCGGCGCGGACGCAGTCCACGATGCCGTCGGGCCGGCAGGCGGCCGGGATCTGGCTCCGGTCCGAGCGCACGGGGCCGAACGCTTCGCCGGCGAGCTGCGCCATGGGCTCAAACGCGGCGCCGTCGTAGGCGGTGAACTTCAACACGCAGGCCTTCGCGTCGCAGAGCACGACCTCCACCACGGCGAAGCGCCCGAAGTCGGTTTCGATGACCTCGTCGGCCTTCGCCACCGAACACGCGATGGCGGTCTGAGTTTCCCGGGCCGTGGCCCGCTCGTACGGCTCGTGGAACGAGAGTCCGGCGGCAGCGCAGTAGGCCTCGACCTCGTCGGCCGTCTGACCCAACGAGAACCCCGCCTGCTCCTGCGGGGCGCTCGTGGTCACCAGCTGCCCGCCGCGAGCGCCGACGCCGGCGACCAGCACGGCGAGCAGCCCCACCCCGAGCCATCGGGCCAGCGCGGACTTCGGCGGTGCGGGGGCGGCGACGTCGGGGTCCATGGCTCCTCTTGGAGGCTCAGGCTGCCGCGATGCAGGACCGGCGTCGAGGCACCAGCGCCGATGCCAACTTGAGGGGACCCGATCCCCGTGCTCCAGTGCGGGAGTGCCCGCCTCCCCCCCTCCCGCCCCCTGGCGCTGGATCACCGGCCTGACCGGCGCCGCCGGGGGACTCGGCTGGGTGTTCGCGGCCGCGGCCCGAGGCCGGGAGGCCGGCCTCTTCGCGGTGGGCGGGCCCCACACGGACGCGGTGGGCACGGCGATGACGAGTTCGGCCGCCGTCGGCGCCGTGTTCGGGTGCGTCGCGCTGGCGCTGGGGCTGGCCGCTTCGCCCCGGCAGTGGCCCCTGGTCGCGCTGGGCGTCGTCGGCGTCGCCCCCACCGCCTTCGTCCTGGGGCTGCTGGGCTGGATCTTCCTGCGCTCGGGGGGCGTGGGACTGGGGTAGCCGAGCCCCCGGCGCCCTCCGCCCGGTCAGGACAGCTCGTGCGCCACGATGTGCTCGGCCTTGCGCCGCAGCGCCCACAGCTTCTCCCGCAACCAGGCTCCACCGGCGTCGGGCGTGCCGGCGAGATCGCTGACCAGGGTGGCTCCCAACGCGACCCGCAGGACCGCACTCTCGGTCTCGTCGGGCGGCCCCAGCGCGACGGGCTGCCCCAGATGGAACCGCCCCGCCAGCGCGGGGTCCCGGTCGCCCCGGTCCGTGTCGAGCAGGGTGTGCAAGCGCCCGAGCCCAGCCTTCTTGAGGTAGCCGTCGCCGCCCCGAACCCGGAAGCAGAAGACCGACGGGAACGCCCCCAGCGCCGTCCCGAGCTGGTGCATCGGCGGCAGCGGCACGTCGATCTCCAGCACCTCCGACGGCCCGAAGACCTCGTGCACTGCCCCCGCGAAGGTGTGGTAGACGCCGGCCCGGTGGCGGGGAAGCAGGTCGTGGTACCGCTCGATCTCCGCCAGCGCCGCCTCCCAGCGGAGGGCGAGGCCGGGGTTCACCGGCTCCCTCAGGCTGGCGCGCGCCTGCGGCCAGGAGTGCGGCAGCCCGTCGCGGCTGAACCACTCGGAGAGCGACCCGGGCAGCGGCCCCGGATCGCCGGCGAGTGACTCCGGGAGCACCAGGGCGCTGCTGAACGGCGGGCCCGAGTAGAACTTCGAGCCCGTGAACAGCACCGGGAACCCGTAGTCCAGCGCGCGCCGCACATCCCGGGGCGCGAGGCGCCCCTGCGCGGCGTCGATGAGCACGATGAGCCGACTCCCCAGGCGGTCGGACAACCGGCGACACAGCGCCGTGGACGGAGCCCTCAGCCCGGTCTTGCTGTGGGCGACGAGGTGCACCACCACGGCCTCGTCCGGGGGAACCGCATCCACGGCGGCCTCGACGTCGTCGTCCACCTCGTCCAGGGCGAGCCGGGAGCCGTCGCCTTCTCGAAGGTAGAGCGGCTGCGCGATGCAGCGCTCCGCGAGGCCGGCCAGCGGCGCGCCGACGGTGGTCGCCCCGAACGGCGACACGGCGGAGATCGCCAGCCCCTGGGCAGCCAGCACCGTGCCGCCGCCCAGCTCGCTCGCACCGACCACGAGGTGGCGAACGCGCGCGGCGTCGGTCAGGGCGAGCAGCGAGACCAGGTAGATCACGTCGGTGCCCGATGGCGTCAGGACGATCTCCGCTCCGTCGGGGAGCTCGAACAGGGCCGCCAGCCGCGCCCGGTGGTCGGCCGCTGCCCGGTCGAGATCCAGGTCCGGGTCCGGCGACGCCCGCAGCCGGTCGTGCAGGTCCGCGGCCGCGGCGTAGGCCGTCGTCGAGGGCGAGGAAGCGGTGCAGGAACCGAGCGGCACGGCGTCCAGCGGCTGGGCGGCGACCCGGTACTTGGTCACGCCGGTCTCTGGATCGACCAGCAGGCGGTGGTCACCACCGGCCTGCAGAAGTTGGGGCAAGGGCGAATCGAGGGTCGTAAGCGTCGGGACGGGTCCTCCTTGTCCGGGAGTCGGACGGGCTGGTGGTGGCCACAGGGTAAGGCATGGTCCGTGCGACGTGCGGCGGCGGGCGGCGACGGGCCCCTGCGGTACCCTCCCGACCTGATCCGGCGCATCCGAGGCGCGCACACCGACGTGCGCATGACGTTCCGCGGCCCCGAGGACGGGCCCCAGGTGCTGTTGGTCCCCGGGCTCGGGGCCACGCGGCGGATCTTCGAGATCAACGATCGGCAGACCCTGCCCGATCTCCTGTTGGAGCGCGGGTTTCGAGTCCTGGCCGTGGAGTTCCGCACCCACTGGCGGGACCGCCACCAGAGCCTCGCGTCCCTCATGGAGGTCCTGCACGCCGCCACGGCGGACCTGGGGCCCCTGGACCTGGTGGGTCACAGCCTGGGCGGCATGCTCGCGTTGGGGCTCGCCGCCGAAGGCCTGCCCATCCAGCGCATCGTCACGATGGGATCGGGCCTGGACTACCGCGGCGGCCCCAGCACGTTTGCTCCCGCCCTGGGCCTCATCCCCTTCGCCCGGCGCGCTGGCCTCACCCGCGGCCTCCCCGTCAAGCGAGCGGCCCGGACCCTCGCCGCCCTCGGCGGGGGCCCGACCCTCCTGGGTCGCCGCGACCAGTTCCACCCCGGCAACACCAGCCTGCACAGCCAGCGGCGTGCCTACGGCGAGGCCATCGGCGACATCCCCCTGCCCTTGCTGCTCGACCTCGGCGGCCTGTTCTCCGACCCCGGCCTGCTGCTGCCCGACGGCCGCTCCCTGCGCGACGCCAGCGCCCAGCTCCCCCAGCCGGTGCTCGCCATCGGCGGCCGCCACGACCGGCAGTGCCCCGTCGCCGCGGTGGAGCACCTGGCCGACCTCGTGCCCGACGGCCGCGCCCTCATCGTCGGCGACGACGCCGTCGGCTACGGCCACATCGACATGCTCACGGCGGCTCACGCGGTGCACGCGGTCTTCGCCACGGCCGCCGACTTCCTGCTGCTCAGGAGCCCTGGCGCAACCGCATGACCTCGCTGTTCAGGGTGTCCTCGGAGATCTCGTTGAACGAGCGCAGGTCCGCGAGGCACTCCCGGTAGGTCACGCTGCCCGCCGCCCGCCCGATGTACGACGTGATCTTCCCGAAGTCGCCCGTCCGCAGGATCGTGCGCACCGCCGTGTTGGTCCACAGCGTCTCCACCGCCGGGATGCGCCCCTCCCCCGACCGCTTCGGCAGCAGCCGCTGGTAGACGATGCCCGACAGCGTCGCGGCCAGGCTGTGACGCACCCGGGGCTGCTCGTCCTGGGGGTAGCTGCCGACGATGCGGCCGATGGACGACAGGACGTCCTCGGCGTGCAGCGTGCTGACGACCAGGTGGCCGGTCTCCGCCGCCCGCATCGCCTGATCCATGGTCTGGGCGTCGCGCATCTCGCCGACGAAGATGACGTCGATGTTCTCGCGCAGCGCCGAGCGGATCCCCTCGGCGAACGTCGGCACGTGCAGCCCGACCTCACGCTGGATGATCATCGCCTTGTCGGGCGTGAGGATGTGCTCGATGGGATCCTCGAGCGTGAGGATCACGCACTCACGCGTGTGGTTCAGGAGGTCGAGGAGCGACGTGCAGGTCACCGTCTTGCCCGCGTCGGTGCTGCCGGCCACGAGCAGCAGCCCGGACGTCACCCCCAGCATCTTGTCCCGGACCTTGTAGGGCAGCCCCAGCTTGTCGAAGGGCACGATCTGCTCGCCCACCACCCGGATCGCCGCGTACGGCCCCGAGTGCCCGCGGGCGAAGTGCACCCGGTAGCGCTCCGTTCCCGTCACGTGGACCAGGTCCGCCGCCCCGCGCACCCGCAGGGCTTCCTCTTCCTCGGGGCCCAGGAAGCACGCCATGATCTTCCGCATGGACTCGGCCGTCAGCGGCGGCTGCTCCAGGCTCAGGACCTTGCCCGACTTCTTGAAGCGGATCGTCACGCCGATCTGCATGTACATGTCCGATGCGCCCATCGTCCGCATGCCTTCGAGCAGGCCGCGCATGGTCACGGGCTTGCCGCGGATCTGGTGGACGGGCTCGGCGAACAGGGCCTGGCGATCGACGGTCACAGGGGCAACTCCACACAGAACGAACGGGGTCTCAGTCCTCGAACTCCACCAGCGGGTGCCACCCATCGGCCGTGCGGCCGGGATGCGCCAGCTGGATGGCCCCCCCGAAAGCGCGCGGCTCCCGCACGCGGATGGCCAGCGCGTAGTCGCCGCGGCTGCCGGGCACCCCCAGGCCGCCCGTGGACAGCCTGAACGTCAACGTCTCCGAGTCCCCAGGTCCCCAGGCGCTGGTGCCCGACACCGGCGTCACGGTCGTGACCTCCTGGGCCACGCCGCCCACCAGCCAGGCCAGCTCCACCGGGCGGTCGAAGCCCGCCGGGCGCCCGCCCTGGTTGCTGACGTCGAGCTCGCCCACGAACTCCGTCGGGCCCGGAACCTCGCGGTCGCCACGCACCTCGGTGACGACGTAGCGGTAGCCCAGCTGTCGGCCCCAGTCGCTGAGCACCGGCCAGGCCGTCGTGCCCGTCTGGTTTGCGCAGGCGTCGGGCCCGGGCGTGCTGTGCCCCGCCCACTCGGACGTGCACGAGGTGTCGGCGTAGACAAAGAGGTCCGGCGGGGCATGGCGAAACGCCGCCTGCAGCATGTCTTCGGGGTAGGTCGACGCCGGTCCGAAGGTGCCCTCGTCCCAGCTGCCGTCGGTGCCCGCGAGGCGCCAGCCCCCCAGGCTGCCGCGCCCCCCCATCAACAGGACCGGGTGCTCGTTCCACAGCTCGCCCGCGAGGAAGCCCCCGTAGGGGTCGTCGGCGGGGTACGGCGCGCCATCTTCCCCGGGCCACCGGCCGGGGTCCGGCTCGACGCACCCACCCATGCAGCCGCTGCGGATCCCGACGCCGTCGTCGGCGAAGCCCTCCTGCAGGTTCACCCGGGAGCTGCCGGCGTGGCGCAGGGCGGCGTCGGGCACGAACAGGGGCACGCCAGGGAACGCGTCCTCGTGCATCGACGCGTACAGCAGCACGGTGCCGCCCCACGACTGCTCCGAGAACAGGGGCGGGCTTCCGTCGAAGAACGCGTCCCGGTCGGTCAGCTCCCAGGTGCCGTCGACGCCCACGCCGCCGATCTCCACCCACGCGAGCCCGGGGCCCGACGCGAGCAGCCCGCCCAGGCTGGCCGCGATCTCCGTGAAGAAGTTGCGGTAGTCGGGGTCGGCCCAGTTGGGCACTTGAATTGGCCCGGTCTCCGAGTCGACCGTGAGCAGCTCGATGGACGCGTCGGGCAGCGGGTTCGAGTTGCCCGTGAGCGCGTGTGTCGGCCAGCCCGAAGGCAGATCCGCCGCCGTCGAGGCGCCGATGCGCAAGGCGACGTAGCGGCCGGCGTCCATGGCCGCCTGGGCCCGGGCCGCCACCCAGCCACTGGCCGCGTGGTCCGCCGAGGAGCCGTCGTTGGGGATGACCCACTCCGCCGCCGACAGGCTCATCACGATCACGGACGCCGAGGCGAACGGATCGTTGCCGCCAGCCCGCTCGACCAGGGCCGGCCACTCCTCGTAGCGGTTGGTGGCCACCCACCCGGCGTCGGGGTTGCGCAGCAGCTCCGACGTGCTGGCCGGCGACCACGCGCCGGTCGGGGGCTCGGTCACGTCGTCGTCGTCGCCCACGGGCGTCGGCGTGGGCGTCGGCGTCCAGGGGTCGCAGCCGGTCGCCGCCACCAGCGCGGCGAGCAGCCAGGGACGCAGCGAACACCAGGGGGGGATGGAGCGAGGCACCGAGGGGGACGCTAGCACGCGGACCGAGGCCGATCGGGGGGCCAGAACGTCACGAGGGGGGCGTGAGCCGGGGCAGCACGAACTTGCGCAAATGGGCGCCCAGGGGCACGTCGTTCTCGGACAGGTGGATGTTGTCGCCGGCGACGAAGTTGGGCGCCGAGGCCCCCGTCCAGACTCGGTCCTCGCCGTTGAGCAGCCGCGTCGTGACCGTGCGGAAGGTCATCCGGGCGAGCGCGTTCGTCAGCGGGTTGCCTCGGGGGCGGTAGCACTCCCAGTACAAGGTGCGCATGGGGCCCAGGGGCGTGACGAACGTCTGGAAGAAGTTGACCCCGCGGTCGTCCATCTCCGAGGCGCAGGCGTACATGTGGATCGTGCGATCGGCGTCGTCGATGCGCACCGTGACCCGGCGGTCGTCTTCGCCCACGACCTTGCTGGGGAACGCGCTGCCGGGCTGGTGCTCGTTGCTGCGGAAGCGCTTGTAGATCGAGTACAGCGGCCGGTACCCGGTGTGGAGCGGGAAGTGGGCGTAGTCCACCGAGCTGAACAGCGCCAGATAGAAGGGGCACTCGAAGACCACCCGGTACAGGCTGATGCCGGTCAGGACCTCCTCGGGCAGCGTCGCGCGGGCGGCCTCGACGGCCTCGGGGTCCCCGAGCCACGCGAACACCAGGTCGCCGGCGATGAGCGCCCCGAAGCGCTTCATGGAGCAGGGCTGGCTGGTCCGCAGGGTGGGCTGGTCCACGACCCGGCCGTCGTCCGTGGAGAACGCCCAGCCGTGGTAGCGACACTGGACCCGGTCGCGCTTGAGCGTGCCCAGCGACAGCGGCAGACCCAGGTGCGGGCAGGAGTCGGCCCACGCGCGCGGGGTCCCGTCGTTCCAGGTCAACAGCAGTTGACGGCCCAGGAGCTCGGCGCGAAGCAGGCCCTTGCGGCGCAGCTCGGCGACGGTGGCGACGGGGAACGCGACGTCGTCGAACGCGTCGAGATCGAGGGCAGGAGCCTTCATGGGGTCACCGTAGCCGGCTCCGCCGCGGCCAGTCGCGGCACGACGAACCGGCGAAGCAGAGCCCCCAGGGGCACGTCGGTCTCGGAGAAGTGGATGTTGTCCCCCGCGAGGAAGTTGGGCGCGGACACCGACGTCCAGTCGCGGTCCTCGGTGTCGAGGAGGTGGACGATGACCGTGCGGAAGGCGGCGTGGGCGGCGAGGCGGAGCAGGGGGTTGGCCGTCCGCGCCGAGTAGACCTCCCAGTAGACGGTCCGCCGCGGCCCCAGGGGCTGCACGAATGTCTGGAAGCGGTTGATGCCGCCGTCGTCGGTGAACTCGGCCGCCGTCGGGTGCAGGGTCAAGTCCCGGGCGGCCTCGACCAGGCGGAACCGCAGGCGCTCGTCGGACTGCTCGACGGACTGCCAGTGGAACGGCTGGCCGGGCACGTGCCCGTCCCGACGGAGCCGGCGGTAGAGGCTGTACGCCCGCTTGTAGAAGCGGTGGTGGGCGAAGTGGGCGTAGTCCACCGCGTTCCAGAGCGCCAGATAGAAGGGCGCCTCCATGGTGACGCGGTGCAGCTGAAAGTCCGTCGCAACGTCGTCGGGGAGCAGCCGCCGAACGTCGGCTTCTTCGGCGTCGCCCAGCCAACAAAAGACGAGGCCCCCGGCGATGAGCGCGCCGTGTTCGCGCAGGCGGCAGGGCTGCGGCCGGCGGAGGGTGGGCTGATCGGTGACGTCGCCGGTGGCCCGGTCGAACGCCCAGCCGTGGTAGCGGCAGCGCAGGCTCTCGCCGTCGAGGTGGCCCTGAGTCAGGGGCAGGCCCAGGTGGGGGCAGACGTCCTCGTACGCGCGCGGGCGCCCGTCGTTCCAGAGCAACGCCAGCTTCTTGCCCATGCCCTCGGCGGCCACGAGGCCCGCCCGGCGCAGCTCGGCGACCGTGGCCACCGGGAACGGGACGCCACAGAACGCAGCCAGATCGAGCTCGGGGATCCGCACGGCGTCAGGGTACCCGGGCGCAGCCACCGTTTTCGCCGCAGCGGGGCGTTGCGTTGGTGCGCGGGGCCCAGCAAGGGCGGCCGCGGGCGCCCGGTGCTAGCTTCGCCGGCCCGCGGGGACGGACCCCGCCCGGAGACCTGTCATGGCCCTCGACGTTGGCGACGCCGCCCCCGACTTCACCCTCCCCGGCGCCGACGGCGACGTGACCTTGTCGTCGCTGCGCGGTCAGACCGTGGTGCTCTACTTCTACCCCCGCGACAACACGCCGGGCTGCACCGCGCAGGCGTGCGAGTACCGGGACCTCCGGCCGAAGTTCGACGAGGCTGGCGCCGTGATCTACGGCATCAGCAAGGACAGCCTGGGCTCCCACGACAAGTTCACGACGAAGTACGACCTGAACTTCCCCCTGCTGTCGGACCCCGATCTGGTCGTGCACAACCTGTTCGGCGCGTACGGCGAGAAGACGATGTACGGCAAGAAGCGCATGGGCGTGAAGCGCACGACGGTCGTGATCGACCCCGACGGCGTCATCAAGGCCATCAAGAGCGGCGTGCGGGCAAAGGGCAACGCCGAGCGGACGCTGGCTCTGCTGTAGGTCCCGGGGCGGCTGCGGCCCGTTGGGCCTCCGCCGGCTCCGCGAGCCCCTGCGGGTCTCGCTGCGCGGCTCCGCGAGCCCCTGCGGGTCTCGCTCCGCTGCCTACTCCTTGGACGCAATCCACGCCTCGATCACCGCGGCCAGCGCGGGCCCCTTGGCAGCGACCTCGTCCAGGTCGGCGAACTTGATGTAGCGAGCCACCTCGCCGCCGCCTTCCAGCACCGGGTGATCCCCGGGGATCTTCGCGCCGGTGTGGAACATCAAGCTGCAGTGCTTCTTGCTGCGGGGATTGAAGCTGGCGATGTTGCCCGCGAACGTGAACGTCGGCGCCTTCCACTTGATGCACTCGCCCACGCGGTCGTCGACGGCCAGGACGGCCTCGCGAACCGCCTGCACGACGGGCTTCATGGGGTTGTCGTAGGCGGCGAACCAAGCATCGACTTCGGGGGAGTTCGGCATTGCGGCAGCTTGCCCCGGGCTCGGTTGCTCGCCAAGGGGCGACGGGGAGCCCCGGAGGCGCCCGTCCCGACACGATAGGCTGCCCCATGCGCGCCCTTCGGACCCTCCTCCCCTTCCCCCTCGTTGTCCTGATCGCCGCCCTCGGAGGCTGCGTGGCCGAACCCGTCGGCGACGACGACGACGACGCCACCGGGCCCGAGGCGGTGACGTACTGCGCCGACCCGACCCCGGCCACCGACCTGGGCAACGCCTGGGGTGTCGAGAGCGCGCGCTACTCGCTGTACGTCGAGGGCACCGAGGCCCAGGCCACGGACTTCGGCGCGCTGCTCGAAGCTGCCTACGACGCGTACGCCGACTGGTGGGCCGCGGACCTCGAGCCCGACGAGGCCTTGCGGGTCGAGTTCTACGCCACCGAAGGCGCCATGCTCGCGGCCATCGCCGCCGACGGGGTGCCCAAGCCCGAGCACGCGGGCGGCTACTACCACTCGAGCTCCCGCACGGCGTACCTCTACGATCAGCCCACCCGCTACTACGACCAGGTGCTGCTGCTGCACGAGGCCGGCCACCAGCTCCACGACGCCTTTCGGGGTCTGGGGGGGCAGCCCGACTGGTACGGCGAAGGGGTCGTCGAGTACCTGAGCCGCCACGACTGGGACGGTCGGTGCGTGCGGCTGGGCCAGCTGCCGAACCTGTCTCAAGAGGACACGCCGGCGGCGGCGCGCGACGCGTGGGCCGGACTGACGGTCGAGGACGTGCTCGGCGGCGCCGGCGGCCGGCCGGCCTGGTACGCGTTGCTGCGCTTCCTGGACGCCGAGCACCGCGACGCCTTGCACGCGGGGTTGGCGCGGGTCGACGGCGGAGAGCCGGGTGGGTTGGCCGACGAGCTGAGCGATCTCGGTGCTCTGGACTCCGCCCTGCGGGCGTTCCTGGACGACGACCAGGAGCCCCTGCGGCCGACCTTCCTGGAGTGGTTGCACCGAACCCCGGACAGCGTGCTGGGCTGGGCCGACGGGGTGCTGACCATCGCGCGGGCCAAGGACGGCGACCGCCTGGACGCCTGGTTCGCCGAGCCCGACGACGACGCCTGGGCCGGCGGGGTGCTGGCGGGCTGGTCGGGGCCCGACGACTGGCTGGCGGTCCTCGTGGACGCCGACGGGCAGATCTGGACCTTCGACGTGGCGGGCGGGGGCGCGACGTGGTGGGACCAGGGGCCGGCGCCGGCGGCCGTCGACGGCGGCTGGTCGGTGGAGCTTCGACCCGCCGACGGCGGCAGCACGGTGGCGTTCAACGGCGAGTCGGCGCTGTACGCTCACGGTCTCACGCCGGCCTCGGGGCTGGCCGTCAACGACGCCGAGGTCCTGTTCACGGAGCTGTCGCTGGCGCCGTGAGCGCCGGACTCACGCAGCGATTCACGGGGGGTGATGATGCGCTGGATTCTGTTGGCGCTGGTGTTGTTGGCGACGCCGGCTCGGGCCGACGAGCCGCGGCTCGGGCTGCAGTTGAACGGGGCCGAGATCGCCGATCAGATCCACCACCGCGGCTGGTCCGACGACCTGTGCGTGCGGGCCGCCGAGCGGTACGCCCGCTCGCGCCACCTCGACGCCCGGGTCCGGCCGCTGCTGGGGGTGGCTCTGTCGACTGCGGCGGCGGCGACGGGGCTGCTGGTGACCGATGGGATCCTGTGGAGCCAGGCCCCGGATCCGCAGCCGTATGTCCCCCTGTTCATCGCCGGCGGGGTGGGCGCTGGCGTCGCGTCGGGCTTCAACGCCGGCGCGGGGTGGACAGGCTGGTCGGCCCGGCGGCAGCACAAGGGCGCGCACAAGGACGAGGGACGCTGCGTGGAGGCGCGGCCGTAGGGACGGGGATCGGTCGCCGGGGCTACGGCAGCCGAAACACCAGATCGGCCACGTTGCCGCCGGTCGCTCCCGTGATGATCGCCGCGCCGGCCCCCTGCAGCAGCGTCGCCGAGTCGCTGCGGGCCCGGGCGTCGGCGACGGCGGCGGGGGTGATCCGACGGCGGGCGCTGGCGTCGAGCAGGCCGCCGGCAAGCTCGCTGTGCCCGTCCCGACCGTCGGTGGCCAAGGCGCAGATCAGGCCGTCGCCGGGGACCTCGGCGGCGCCCAGCAGGAACTCGCTGTTGCGTCCGCCGAAGCCCTCGGTGCTCTGAACCACGACCGTCGTCTCCCCGCCCGCGACCGCCGCCCCCGAGCGCGCAAACGCGACGCCCGCCGCGTAGGCGTCCCCCCCCAGGGACGCGCCCGGTCGCGCGGGGAGCCCGAACTCCGCCAGCGCGCGGCGCAGGTGCTGCACGCCGGCGTCGTTGTCCGCGGCGACGGCCATCGGCGAGGGCGGCGGGGGGTCGGCGGGCGGCGGCAGGGGGCGGGCCAGGCCGAAGCGGGCGAGCACGGCGGCGGGGTCCGGGCCTCCCCGCGGCGACGTCGTGGGGCCCGAAGCCACCCACTCCGGCGGCAGGCCGGGTACGTCGGAGAGCACGACGGTGCGCAGGGCGGCCGGCGCGATGGCGCGGGCGAGGCCGCCGCCCTTGATGGCGTCGAAGCGTTGCCGGACGGCGTTGAGTTCGGCGATGTCGGCGCCCGCCGCCATGAGCCGGTCCTGCAGGTCGCTCCACTCGGCCAGGGGCAGCCTCGGGGCGGTCGCCATGGACGAGCCCCCGCCCGAGACCAGCACCAACACGCGGTCGGCGGGCCCCAGCGCCTGGGCCGCGGCGAGCAGGCGGCGGCCCGACTCCGGGGCCCGGGGGTGCGGCAGCGGGTGGTGAACCGGCAGCGCGATCAAGGGCGGGCCGGCGCCGGGCCCCAGCAGCAGCCCGCCGGCGACGGGCCACGACACCCCCGCGGCCATGCGCGCCGCCGCTTTGCCGAGGGCGAAGACAGTCCACGGGCGCTCGGCCAGGGTCGGGTCGGCGGCCGCCCACCGGTCCAGCACCGCCGCGGTCGCCGCCCCGGGGTCCAGGGCCGCCAGGGTCTGCTCGACCAGGTCCAGCGCACGGGCTCGCCGCGGCCGGTCGTCCGGATCCGCCGCCGCCAGCAGCTCGGACCGATTGAGCACCAAAGGACTCACGTGCTTCATGGGGCTCACGGTACCGTCCGCCGCCATGGTCGTTGGATCCCTCCGCCTCACGCTGCGACTGCACGGCGTGGCCTCGCTCAAGGCCAAGCGCAGTCCCCGTCAAAAGATCGTTCAGCGCGTGCGCAACCGCTTCAAGGTCGCCGCCGGCGAAGTCGACACCCAGGACGTCTGGAATCTGCTCACGCTGGGGTTCTCGGCGGTGGGGCCGTCCGAGGCGGCCGTCGACCGGGTGCTGCACGACGTCGCGGACTTCGTCGAAGAGCTGGCCGAAGGCGAGCTCATCGACGAGGAGTTCTTCATCGAACGGCACTGAGGCGACGGTTGCCGAGGCAACACGGAGCGAGACCCGCAGGGGCTCGTGGAGCGGTTGCGGAGCGAGACCCGCAGGGGCTCGT
>Ga0055584_100000897_pt1 | contig 28708 bp, 27 predicted proteins | sample OSDHelmetaG_FD_58716 | JGI IMG/M metagenome (GOLD analysis project Ga0055584, IMG submission 58716) | Pelagic marine sediment microbial communities from the LTER site Helgoland, North Sea, for post-phytoplankton bloom and carbon turnover... | ecosystem: Environmental > Aquatic > Marine >... | reverse complement strand
CTTTTTTCATTTCAGCGCAAAGCGAACCTCGGAATATCCCTTGGTAGCGAGCTTCGTTTCTATTCCTTCGGAGGTAGTGAAGTGAATGATGTTCTGTTGCCTATCGTGGATATCCATCAGCAGTTCATTCTTGATGAACAATAGGTTCTGATCGGGAGAAAGGGCTACCTCTCCATACACCCAGCAAACATCTTCTTCAAATTCATGTCCAAGCCATTCAATCCTGTCTGGTTTAGCGGCATTGCTGACAATGAAGCTTTTGCTTGCGTAATCCCTAATCCGAACAAAATTCTTGGCCGTTTCACGCGGTTCGTTCAGGAACACCTTTTCATCGGTTCTGTCATTCAGGGCTCGTTCCAAATCATCTGTAAACAGACGTAAAGAGATTTGCAGCGTGTCGTTCTTTACTTCCAATTCTGTGATGGACACATAGAATGCATGGGAGTCGTCTTTCCGCAAAGACGTCAAGGATAGCAATGCTATGAATGCAAAGAGGAGTATCGGTCTCATATGTCTTTGTAAATGTTGGTCAAGGCGATCGATTCTTGTTGCCAATTGTTCTCATCGGCTGCGCGTGCGCAATTCGCCTTCAGCCGTTCGTACAACTGCTCATCTGATTGAAGGTTATTCACTCCAGCAGCTATCTGTTCAGCACTATCATCGGGGATCAACGTTGCAATGTCGTATGCATCATTGAAGGATCTGTATTCGTGGTGGTCAATGGCGATTTGAGGTATTCCAGAGTGGAAGTAATCAAAGAACCGGTTGGCCAAGGAAAATTGATGATGTAATCCTTTGGATGAAAAAAGCGTCAATCCAGCAAAGGCTCTTTGTGTGTGGGTTCTCAATTCCCCAGGGGTAACAGGCCCACAGAGTTCGACCTTTGCTTGCAAGCCTTCCCGTGTGATTAAGTTTTTCAGCTCGGTGCGAATAGGACCATCGCCATAGATTTTTAATGCAAGACCATTGATGTCCTTCATCGCGAGTATAGCATTTTGGAGTCCCCTCCCCACATTCAGGGCACCTTGGTAGATTAAATACGGATTGGAATCCTCGCGTGCTTGCGCAATGGGTCGTTTGAGCGGCACATTCCGAACTACGGCGAATGTTACATTGTATCGCTCTTTGAATAAGTCAGCGTAGCCTTTGCTGATGGTGTATCCGATGTCGAATCGTTTCATTGTGAACTGCTCCACCCACTGCCAGACCTTGTGCACCATGGGGCGTGTTACCACTTCTTCCAACTCACTAAAATATTCATGTGAGTCAAAGATGAATGGTCGATGACGTATGCGCGAAATGAGGTAGACGGGGAGCGCCGTGTCTAGGTCAATGGCGCAAAAGGCTCTTGGCTGATAGCGTAGCAAATGAAGGGTCAGTCTTGCATTGTACTCCAAGTAAAAGAGCTTCCCTTTCTCAAACCAACACTTCAAACGGACTTGCTCAAACGGATGGTTCGCTAACGGGGCAGAGGAAGGGCGTTCACGACCGATCAAGGTGCACTTAAATCCAGCGTAGGAAAGCGCCGTACAGATGCGTTGCATCCGCTGGTCATAGGTGAGGTCATTGGTGACGGTGAAAACGATGTGTTTCATATTCGGATCTCGGACGAATGTAAGCTTAACCCCCTTTGAACCTATCGAGGTCCCTTCTGTGACGCTTGGTTGGTCGTCCAAAGATTCCAAACGAACGACTTTCGGAATTCATGCGTTGCACCAATTCAAGTGCGCGCAGGTCTTCTTTTGACGTGGTCTCTTTCATCAATGCAGGGACTAATTTGGCGCCGACGCGACTTTTCGGAATGTCGATCACTTGAAATGTTCTCCAAATCGGTGGCTCCTTTAAAGCTACGGTATCACCCACTTTTAACTCCTTGCTGGGCTTAATGATCTCATCGTTCAGGCGCACTTTTTCAGCAGAACACGCTTTAGTAGCTACAGAGCGTGTCTTAAATAATCGAACACACCACAAGTATTTATCTACGCGCATGGCACAAAATTAATATTCGAGGTCCAGTCTTTAAGAAGGCAACGTGTATAATCGGAAGGCGTTTGTTAAGTACATTTGAACCTAGAATTTCTATGCATTTGTCGCCCCTACTTATCTCTATGCAACGCGCATTGAAAGCTTGCGCTTTGGTTGCCGCCCTCCTGGCGCTGCCAATGGCCCTTCCTGCCCAATACACGGTGGGGGGATCCGCTTCGGCGCTCTCAGGGGGGTGCTATCAACTTACTTCCGCTACCAATAGTCAGGCGGGCTATGTGTACAAGAACCAGGCGATCAACCTGAATGAACCTTTCGACTACAAATTTCGAGTATACCTCGGCACCAACAATGGAGGTGCGGACGGGATTGTTTTTGTCCTTCGAGGTTCTCTGAGTTCTCCTTACATCGGTACCGGTGGAGGAGGGTTGGGATTCAACGGATCTGGGTTTTCATCGAATTCCCTTGGGGTGGAAGTGGATACGTGGTACAACGGAAATTACAGTGACATGGCAGCTGACCACATCGGAATCCTAAAGAATGGGACCGTCAATCACACCTCAGCCAATTCCCTTGCTGGCCCTATTCAGGCTTCTGCAACCACCGCAAATGTTGAGGATGGAAACTATCATACCCTCAACATTCGCTGGGACCCATCGGCTGAGGAACTCGAAGTATACCTGGATTGCGATTATCGCCTGCAATATTCGGGAGATATGATCGACAGTATATTCGGCGGTGACTCAACCGTTCACTGGGGTTTCTTGGGTACCACGGGAGGAGCAAACAACGTGCAGCGTTTTTGCTTAACAGAGGTCATCGACAGTTTGGTGAACGACTTGGAGGATGTCACAATTTGCAATGGAGATTCCGTTCAATTGGACGCTGGTGAAACGGCGATCAGCTACAGTTGGACCCCATCTACCGGTCTTAGTTCCACCTCGATCGCAGACCCGTATGCCTCTCCTTCAAACACGACAACGTATTATGTGGAGGAGGCCTATCTCTGTGATACCTTGGAAGATACAGTGACGGTTACAGTGATTCAGCCCACCTTCAACGTCTTTGCGTCAGTAGAGGATGCTTTGTGCAAGGATTCATGCAACGGCTCCATTGATCTGACGCTGGCAAATGGCACGAGCACCTACACATACAACTGGAGTACCAACGACACTACTCAGGATATTATAGGACTTTGTGCGGGAACCTATACGGTGACCGTGCAGGATGTGGACACGACTTCATCTACTTATTTGTGCACGTTGATTGAAGACTTTACTGTCGGTGAGCCTACCTTACTCACTTCAAGTATCATCAACCCATCTAAGACTTCGTGTTCAGATGGGTCCACCTGTGATGCTAGTGCTGAGGCAACGGCTAGTGGTGGAACTTTCCCTTACTATTATGTTTGGACAAGCGGAGAGGTTTCGCCAATAGCCAATCAACTGTGCGCAGATACGAATTGGGTTACTGTGACTGATGCACACGGCTGTTCATCAGAGTCTTACGTCGTTATCGATATCCCTGATACGATCATGACTACCGCATATGGCGATACCATGATTTGTATTTCAAATGTGGCCTCGATCATTGCTGCAAGTACCGGTGGTACGCCAGCCTTCAGTTATGTTTGGAGAGAGGGTTCACTTACAGGCGTTGTGATCTCTACTGATCAGACAGTCAATGTGTCTCCATCGGTCACCACGCGGTATTTTGTCGCCTCTACTGATGCCAATGGCTGTCCTGGAGATACTTCCGATGTCCTGATTAAGGTAAGGCCGCCCTTATCATCCGTGATCGATCCGGTGGATACGATTTGTCCATATGATACCACGCAGCTGTTTGTTGAAGGATTCGGAGGAGACTCGATCTACACCTATAGCTGGAGCGCTGGATTGTTTGGTGATGAAATCGATGTGAGCCCAGACGAGCCTGCATGGTACGCGGTGACCGTAAGTGACTTCTGTGGATCACCGAGCTACGTAGATAGTGTGTTTGTGCAAGTAGGGGGGTATTCCGCAATTGATGCTACCATTCGAGTGGAGGACGATTCGCTTTGTGCTGGAGAAGTCACCCACTTGATCGCATCTGGTCGGGGTGGGTTCAGGGGTCCAGATGAATACCGATTCAAATGGCTGCACAACGGCGAGACGGATCCTATTCAATTCATTCGGCCAAACTCTACACGCACGTTCAGCGTTGAAATCACGGATTTATGCCTTTCTAAACCTGGCTCTACCGCGGTAACAGTTCATGTAGGAGTTCCAGATCCAGCGACCATCGAGGTAGCGCCAAAAGAGGCTTGCGCTCAAAGTGACGTCTTGATTAGGATTACAGACTTTGATAAGGACAATGACTACACATGGTACCTCGGTGATAGCACGGTGGTAGCGGATCTCAATGTAGATTCATTCTACCATACGTATAAGCTACCCGGATGCTATGATATCGACATTGCGTCTGTTACTGAATTCGGATGCTACGCGCGATCCAAGGAAGTCTGCGCCGTCAAAATCCTTGCGCAACCATTGGCCGCCTTCACAACCGACCCTGCTCAGCCCAGCAATACCGATGAGATTCTGAATATCTACAATGCGTCGATTGGTGCGAAGCAAATGACCTGGTTCATCGGGGAGGACACCATCTATGATCAAGACATTCTTGAATATCATTTTGCTGAATGGAAGATGCCAATGATCGTGCGTCAGGTGGTCGTCTCAAACGACGGTTGCACAGATACGCTTGAAAAGCAAATGGTCTACCATTATGAAACCCTGCTTTACTATCCCTCTGCATTTACTCCGAACGGAGATGGTTTGAACGATGAATTCGTAATCTTAGGAGAAGTAATTTCCGAAGTAGATTATCTACTGAGTATCTACGATCGATGGGGACGCATTTTATTTGAGTCTAAATCGGTTTCCAAATCATGGAATGGCCGCATGCCAGATGGTTCTTTGGCACCTCAAGGAGTGTATCCCTTTAACCTAAGGTACCGTGATCATTTAGGTGAACTGCGGACGCTTGAGGATAAAGTGATCATCAGTACTTCTGGTAAGCCAATACCGCTCCGGTAATCAGAGCACTCCTTGGGTAGGGGGAAGCTTTTTATTGAGGTTCTTCACAAAGGCGTTCAGGATTACACCCAACAACACCAAACCAATTCCGATGATGCTCAACCATGGCAAATGTTCGCCAAAGAACAGGAAGCCTATGCCTATGGCATAGAGCACTCCGAAGTATTTGAAAGGCATGATTCGACTACTGTGGTCGGCGTGTAAGGCTTTGGTCATGTACAACTGGGCAATCTGGGTAAAGACGCCCATGATAAGCAACAAGACCCATTCAATTCCCTGTGGCGTCACCCATTCTACCGTAATGCAAGCTACTCCCATGATTGGAGTGGCGATGAGAGGGAAGTAGAGTACTACCGTCAACGGATGATCGGTCATCCTGCATTTCATGATTGCATTGTACGCCACCCCAGAAATCAAGGCGGAAACGACACCGATTCCTAGGTAGAGGTAAGAAATACGGTCATCGAAGCCTTTGATCATTAGAACACCTACGAATGCGAGCCCAAAGAGCAGCCATTGTAGTTTCTTCACGCGTTCTCCCATCAGCTGCGTCGCCAAGAGGACTGTGAAGATGGGAGAGATGTACTGAATCGTTGTAGCACTAGCCAGCGGCATGTGCTTGATGGTGACGAAAAAGAGGAAGAGGGCAGACATTCCTGCGAATCCCCTTATCACTAACCACTTCTTGTTATTTCCCCAAAAGGGAAGTTTGAGTTGACGTATCCATACGATGCAGATCGAAAGGGATATGATGGACCGGAAGAAAACTATTTCATGCGTTGGAATGTCTTCAAGGTATTTCACGCAAAAGTTCACCACGGCATAGGCAAGCGATGAGAGAAGTATGTATGCGATCCCCTTGTACTGCAAGCTGCGAAGCTATCTGTTTATCTTTTGAATAAGTAATCTGTCAAACACTTCAGGCCTTTAGTGGTCTTATCGTCGTAACCTTGCAGCATCATGGCTAGACAAGCACTTGAATACCCTTGGCCGTTTCGCATTTTACGAACCCTCTTTCCTTTATTGGAGTCCTTTGCACCTGGATTAGCGAAAGGCATTGCTGTCAGGTTATTCCTCACGCCCATTTCATTTCCTATGCGGCCTGCAGACCGGGAAGCAGCCTTGTCATTTGAGCAAAAAAGACGGAGAATTGGCGACCATGACGTGGTCGTATATGGAAAAGGTGAAGGACCAGAAGTCTTGTGTTTACACGGCTGGTCTGGGCAGTCAATGCAGTTCAGAGTCCTTGCTAACCGCTTGATGGAGGAAGGATTTCGGTGTGTGTTGATCGACGCCCCTGGACATGGTATGAACAAGAGCAAAAAGACCAATCTATTTGAATTTGCCGAAGTCTTCCGAGCGGTCTGGAGCGAATTGGACCGTCCTTTGGCCGCAGTTGGTCATTCCTTGGGCGCGGCTTCTATTTCATATGCTATCTCTGAAGGGGAGGAGGTGGCTGCTTTTGCCACCTTTGGTGCGCCTGTGCTATCACAAGACATCTTAGATGAGTATATGCGCAGGATCAATGGAACCGATCGCACGATCCAAGCGATACGAGATCGGACGGTTGAGGAATTCGGACGCTCATTCGAGAGTGTCACCATGGAGGAAACCTTTAAATCTGTGAAGTGTCCTGTTTTTGGTGTGCACGGACTAAACGATCGGGATGTGCCTGTGCGACACTTAGAGGTACTCAAATCTATTCATCCGAACATGGAATCCCATACATATGAAGGCATCGGGCATAGAAGGATTCTGAAAGACGAACGCGTACTCGATGATTTCGTCTTTTGGCTGAAGGGCTTAACTGAAGGTTAGAGCAGGCGTTCAACATTCTCTGGAGGACGTCCCAAAACCGCACGGTCGCCTTTGATCACTATCGGTCGCTCTATGAGTTTCGGATGATTGATCATCGCCTGAACCCATTGTTCCTCAGACAGTGATTTCCCTTTGTAGAGCTCTTTGTATTCGGATTCACCTTTGCGGATGAGCGCTTCAGCTGATATTCCCAGTTTTAAGATGATTCCCTTAAGCTCCTCTGCGCTGGGTACGTCTTTAAGGTATTCTACCACCTCGGGTCTGATTCCAGAAGCTTCAATCATTGCCAAGGTCTCCCTGCTTTTTCTGCAGCGCGGATTGTGATAGATTTTCATGGAATCGACGGCAGGTTATTGGATGAGCATCACGTTTCCTTGCTGCTTTCTGTTAATCTTCTCTCCGTCGTAGAGTCCCTTGTATTCACAAATCCATCCGTAAGAGCCGATCGGTGCGAGGTTGTTATTCACTTTACCATCCCAACGTTCTGTCGCATCTTCTGTGTAGAAGAGTGTAGCACCCCATCGGTCAAACACTCTCAATTTGAATTGGGTGATTTCACATTCAATCTCAGCTCCAAATGTCTTATTGACACCAGATGGAGTAGGACGGAACGCGGAAGGAAAACGTACGAAGCATTCGCAGTCTTTCACGAAGATTGTATCCCTGGCTACTCCACATTTGTGGGTTACCTCAACAGTATATTCCCCTGGATCGTAAATGCTCAATTTAGGCTCGTTACTACCATCTCCCCACTTGTACTGGTAAGCTCCTTCAACCCTTGCGTCGAGTATGTCTACCTCGCCCAAGCAAATGTATTCTGGTCCCAAAATATCGATATCTGGATTGGAGAGATCGTGGATACTGACAGAGTCTACGCTGGTGCACGTTCCGTCGTAAACGCTAACTTCATACGAACCCCCAATGGAGGTAGTCAGTACTTGGGAAGTATCACCATTTGACCATGTATAGTCCCAGCTTGGATTACCCTCCGCCTTAATGCGAGCCGTTCTGTTTTCACAAAGGATGGTGTCGTCGATTAAGGTGATGCTCGGTGGTGTAGCCAAATGAATGTTTAGTGAATCGGTAGTTGAGCAGATGTAGTTTGTGGCTCGCACCCAGATCGTCTGGTCTTCATCGGCAAACATGACGTGCAAAGGCGTAGTGGTACCGTCGTACCAATTAAAGTCTACGGCATTCCATTGGGTATTTACGTTAAAATTGAGTTCAGAAGGCGCACAAAGAGTAATGTCGTCTCCTAGGTTCACCGTCGGGTATTTGTAAACGAATACTCGAATCTTATCCACTTCGGTACAAAATCCGTTTGTAACGGTCAAGGTGAACACGCCACTTTCGGTGATGGTGATTTCACTGGCATTTGTGCCTGTGCTCCAACTGTAATCAAACAACGGGTTCGTGTTTGGCGTGATGGTCACAGAATCACCTTCACAGATTGGTTTATCTTCTCCCAGCTCTAAGTTGATCGGGGGGTGCATACCGACGTATACAGTATCCCTCATCGTGCAGTGCTCACCAGCCACCTGCACCCAATAGTTTCCTTGACTTCCTCCAGCGATGGAGATGGTAGGCGTGTTGACACCGGTGTTCCAAACGAAATTTAATCCTGCAGGATCCAATCCGGTAGATATAATGGCCGTGTCATAATCACAGTACATCAACGTCTCAGGAAGGTCGAAGAATGGGTCGTAATAGAAGGTGTAATCTACCGAGTCATAGGCGTTGCAACCGTTTCCGGTTGCCGTTACGTAATACGTACCCGAAGTGGTGACATTCGTGGTCGGTGTGTTTGCACCGTTTGACCAAAGGAAGGAAGTCGCGTTTTGGGCATTTGGTATCAGTGCCTCAGAAGCGCTGTAACAGAATTCTTGGTCTGGACCGAGGTCAACTACGACCGTTGGGTGGTAGGAGATTTCGATGCTATCGCGCATGGTGCAATCGTCGTTTGTGAGGTCAACCCAATAGATACCTGTGTTCTGCACAGTGATGGTAGGTGTGTTCTCACCCGTGCTCCAAGTGTAAGAGTTTACGGTACCACCTGTTACGTTCGGATCAAGCACGGTACTGTCATACCAACATATCGTAAGGTCTGGTCCGAGATCGTAATCGGGGAAGACGTAGTACTCGATGTGGAACGTATCCGCTGAAATACAATCGTGCAAGTTAACCTCTAGCCAAAACGTACCTGAGTCTTGGGTGATCAAAGCGCTGTCTGTTCCTCCATCTGACCATTCGTATGAATAAGGATTCGGAAGGTTCACCACCTTGGTTACCGTTTCTCCTTCACAAATGATGGTGTCATTGCCAAGGAAGCCGGAAATCGGTGCAATCACATTCATGGTGAAGTAATAGGTGTCTCCGGGAACTACCGCCATGTAGGTTGTAGTTTGAGTCGGCGCCACGGTCAGGGTGTCTTGGGTAGATAACACCACGGTTGGCGCGAGTGAATCTCTCCATGAAACCGAGTCCAGTTCGATGGCGTAGACTTGACCACTATCTCCTAGGCAAATGTTCGTGTCTCCGCCAATGCCTTCATGCAAAAAGATGCTCACATCATCAAAGTAGTAATACGCGCCTCCAATGGTGGCGGATGTGTTGTAAAGAACGGTCGTTGGATTGGTGTTAAACGCTCCAATGGTAATGTACTGCTCGCCTCCTGTTGCTACGATGGTGTCGGTGTACATCGCCCAAGAAGTGTTGTTTTGGAGTTGTGCACCCGACGGATTCCATGAAGTAGGGGTTACGCCAAGTGCACCGGTTCCTGTTCCAGTCGGCACGGTCGAGCTCAGATAGAATCCCATGTCATTGCTAGAGAAGCGCGCGTTGCTCGCGAGGCGATAATGGAAGGTTACCACGTACTTTACTCCCGAAACCAAGGTTTGAGAGAGGGTATCAAAGATGTACTCACGGTAAGTGCTTCCTGTAGAAAGGCCGCAATATCCTCCAGCATACGCTGACCCTGTGTTGGCTGCAGACGAACCGAAAATGTTCGTAGGAACATCACAAGTGGTGGTAGTTGCGCAAGCGTGAAAGTAGTCGCTAGACCCCGTGTGAAACGGAGCCTTGTCCCAATAAGCTTCAGCGATGTCACTCAGACTATTCGGGCAAGTGATGAAATTCTCAAAACTCGGCTGAGGCAACAGGTTGGTCTGTGCAGTGGCGTTGAACCAAAGCATGCTCGTCAAAGTCGCGATGAGTATCGTCGGAAAGAATCTTTTCATATTGTGCATCGAAAGTGGCCTTAAAAGTACATTATACTAGTCGTATAAACAGAAGGAGGGTTGCGTGAGTTTTGACAAGTGTATATGGAACAATGTACTTCTCAGGTTTAATAAGCGTTGTCCGCGGATAAATTCGCTTATTTGAACCATGGATACTAGGGCATTCTATCAAGAAGAGTTAGCCACAAATTTGGCGGAACAAGCAGGACTGAAAAAGCGTGATACGCGCTTTTCAGTGCTGAGGGGTATGCTGACGGTCGCTGTGTTCGTACTCATCTACTTCGCCATCGTGCAGCGCCTACCGTTTCTTTGGACGCTCGCTAGTCTATTGATCGTTGTTTTTGCTTGGATATTGCGGTTTCATATCAAGTTGAGGTCCCGGCTCGAGCATGTCGATCGAAAGCTGGGCGTCATAAGGACTGAATTGAACTATTTGGGACATGATCTAAGTGCGTTGGATGAAGGAAGTGCGTTTCGAAATGAAGACCACCCCTATTCAACCGACCTCGATGTGTTTGGAAAGGGTTCCCTTTTTCAACGGGTCAATCGAGCCAAGAGCAAAGGCGCGAGAGCCAAACTTGCTGAAGAACTTCAGTATTTGAGCTGGGAGCTATTGGGCGAAAAGCAAGCTGCGATTCGCGCTATGGTCGATCAGCCTGTTCACCTGCTTGAATTTCAAACCATCCTAGCGGGATTGGATCAAGACGATGTAAAAGGGAAGGTCCAAAAATGGCTCGAGGTGGAGGACACAACGCCCTGGTTTTTTGCGCGTTGGATACGGTTGGGACTCAGTCTGGTATTTCCGATTGCTACCGTTTGGGTCATTGCGTTTGGAGGCGTTGAGTCGATCGGTAGCCTTATTTATCCCTTTCTGTTTAATCTCTTGCTCCTTGGAGCCGGCATCAAGCATATCAAACGGCAGCATGCTGCGGTAGACGCGGTGCACAAATCCATGGCGGTGAAAAGCAGGCTGATAGACGCCTTCTTGCAATGGGAGTTGAAGAGCCCTTTAATGAGCGAACTGCGAGGAAGGTTTAATTTGGAGCAAGCAAGAGCAGATCAAGAGTTTCGACGGTTAGGACGGATCATTGGGCAATTGGACGGCATGGGCAACTTGCTCGGGGCGGCTGTTCTAAATGGAATGTTTCTTTACCACGCACATGTGTTTTCGCAGTTGATGGCTTGGAAGCATCGGTACGGATTGCATGTGCTCGATTGGTTGAAAGCCACGGAGGAAATAGAAGTATGGGTCAGCAAGGCACAATTTCATTTTAATCACCAGGACTTTGCTTTTCCAGAGGGGGTAAGTGGTAATACATTTTCCGCTGATGGTATTGGTCACCCTTTTCTCAAAGCAAACAAACGCGTCGTAAACGATGTGGTCTTTGACGGTTTCAAATTAATGGTCCTTACCGGGTCGAACATGGCGGGTAAAAGTACCTTCTTGCGCACCTTGGGTGTAAATATGATCCTGGCATCCATGGGACTGCCCGTGTGCGCAAAGCGTTTGTCCATTTCTCCCTTCCAATTGCTGTCCAGTATGAAGCCTCAAGACTCCATCAACGACGACCGATCTTATTTCCAGGCGGAGGTCATTCGACTGCGCATGGTGCTAGATCGCATTCAAGAGCAATCGCCAAGTTTTCTGCTCTTTGACGAAATACTTCGCGGTACGAATTCAGAGGATAAAAGAAATGGTACGCGTGCCTTCCTCATGAAGCTGTGTGATCAGCGTGTGGTTGGGGTTATTGCTACGCATGACGTTGAGATTGCTGACATTTCAATGGATTTGCCATTCGTTTTTAGGAACAATTATTTCGAATCTACGTTTGCTGAAGGTCAGTTGCATTTCGATTATCAATTAAGGGATGGAGTTTGTCGAACACCTAACGCAACGCAGTTGTTGAAAAGTCATGGAATCATATAGCCAACCATTATACGTGTTCATACATCTAGGTATATATTTGAGATATCTTCGAACCTCTTTATGACAAAGAAGCGTTTTATTGTGTTTCTGACTACCGTCACAACCATACTTGTTTTGGCGTTGCAAGCATGTGTGCACGAGTCATTTGTGGATCCGATTTCTGGTGTCTGCGATCCTGACTCTGTGTATTACGAAAAGGACATTCAACCTATTCTAACGACCTATTGTGTAACTGGCTGTCACGACGAGGTGACGGCAGAGAAGGGTGTTGTATTGACATCCTACAATCGATTGAAGGCTACCACAGAGCTTCGAGGGGGCGAACCTTTCCATAGTGATGTATATGAAGTAATCGTCGATTCAGATGAAGAAGATCGAATGCCTTTTAATCGGCCGGCTTTGTCCAATGAGAATATTGCCTTGGTGCGCAAATGGATTGAGCAGGGAGCCTTGCATAATACTTGCGATTTTGATACGATTTCGGTTTCTTGCGGAGGTAGTCAGGTTTCATATAAGCAAGAAATTTCTCCGATTCTTCAAGCCAGTGGATGTGTAGGGTGTCATGGAGCTGGATCCGTAATTTTATCAACTTACGAAGGAGTTGCAACCGTGGCCGCCAATGGTCGTCTGTTAGGGGCAGTAACCCATGATCCTGCTTTTTTGCCAATGCCTCAAGGCGGAGCAAAGGTTGATTCGTGCAACATCGAAAACATTAAGGCTTGGATCAACCAAGGAGCGTTGAATAATTGAAACAGGTAGAGATGAAATACGTTAGGTTAGGCTTGGTTTTGAGTGGTGTGGTCATGCTGATGCAAGGGTGCTACATGGACAATGCCGAAGATCTTTATGGCGCGAGTTGTGGAATAGCCAGTATTCCTGCCGAGGCTATCTTGTTTGAGGAAGATATCCGACCTATTATTGAGGCCAACTGCTCCATCAGTGGGTGTCATGCTGAGGGAAATGGAACTGGTCGCGTTGAACTTATCGATCGTCAAAAAGTATCCGCGGCAATTGAATTCAATGACCTTAAAGGGCGCATTGTTAATAGGTCAATGCCTTTGGGTGGCGAGTTGTCTTCCTGCGATGAAGAAGCGCTGCTCCTTTGGATCGATCATAATTTTCCAACAATTTGATTATGCAAAGATTCTTTTCCTTCTTATTCATTTCTAGTCTTCTTCTTTGCACGGCTTGTGGTCATGAAGAAACAGCGAATGAGGAAGCTGCTTTTTCACTGAGCGTAGAGGAGGTTGTAAATGCCTTTTTGGACGACGAGGCGGCAGCCAATTTAAAATACAACGACTTAATCATAGAGGTAAGTGGTCCGGTCATGGAACTCAATAAAGAGGATGGCATGATTACTGGCGTTAAATTGTCAAATGACGAATTCAACATTGTGAACTGTACGTTTCAAAATCCAGTGGAATCCACGAGTATCCTAGGAACAACCTTGAAGGTCAAAGGTGTGTGTTCGGGGTTTCTGGGGGATGCTTCTTCCATGTTGCCGGGGGGAACCGTTGAATTGAAAAGGGCAGCGATCGTTAACTAGATTTGTAACATAGAAAAACACATGAAAAAAGGAATAATCATCGCACTGCTTGCCCTAGGACTAGGTCAGGTGGCTTTTGCACAGGATCGCTATTTTACCCGTGATGGTCACGTTGAGTTTTTCTCCGAGACACCGATGGAGAACATTGAAGCCACTAACGATAAGATGACCTCCGTGGTAGACTTCGAGAATGGCAAGTTTGAGTTTGCTGTGCTCATCAAGTCGTTTGAGTTTGAAAAGGCCCTCATGGAGGAGCATTTCAATGAGAATTACATGGAATCCAATACCTACCCCAAAGCCTCCTTTGTAGGGGAGATTGAAGATTTTGCAGGGGTTCGCAATTCTAACTTCCCTCCAGGAGTGGAAATGGCTGCGCACGGCAAACTGACCATCCATGGTGTAACCAAAGATGTGGTCATACCAGCTACAATCACGCTGGATGGTGATCAGTATAAGATTGCTTCCATTTTCAAAGTGAGCCCGGCAGACTATAACATTGAGATTCCCAATACGGTCCGTGATAACATCGCGAAAGAGATCAAGGTGACTGTCTCTGCCGTCATCGTTCCTTTGAAAAAATAGGGCGTGCGTAGGTTCCTGTTTTTATGCTTGTCGTTGCTCGTGTTTTCTTCACTGAGAGCGCAAGAAGGAAGCATGCTTGATTTGTTGGCTGATGATGAGCCTGTAGCTCAGTACGCTACAGCAGGATTCAAGACTACGCGCATTATAAATGGCCATTCGTTCGAGTTGAACAGTCATGGCGTTATGGATTTCAAAATTTCCCATCGCTTCGGTCGCCTCAATACAGGACCTTATGATTTCTTTGGTCTTGATGCTGCCTCCATTCGGTTGGGATTGGATTACGGAGTTACACCTTGGTTAAACGTAGGGGTAGGAAGGAGTAGTTTTTTAAAGACCTACGATGGATTTGTCAAAGTAAAATTTTTCAGGCAGCAGACCGGCGAACGAAATATTCCTATCTCCGCCTTATGGATTTCTGATATGGCCGTCGTCTCACAGAGGAATACCAATACCTCGCTCGATCCCTATCTCTTCTCGCACCGTCTGAATTATACGCATCAACTGATCATCGGAAGAAAATTCAATGATGCTATCTCCTTGCAATTGATGCCGACGCTTGTCCATCGAAACTTCGTGCTGACGAAGGCAGAAGCGAATGATGTATTTGTTTTAGGCGTCGGAGGCAGAGTGAAGCTCACAAAACGTATTGCGCTGAACATTGAATATTATTATGTGCAACCGGATCAATTGGGTCCTGGGTTCAAGAATTCTTTATCGGTTGGCTTTGATATTGAAACAGGCGGCCATGTTTTTCAGCTTCATTTCACCAATTCCACAGGCATGGTTGAGAATGCATTCATGACCCAAACTACCGGTGATTGGTTAAAAGGAGATGTACACTTTGGATTCAACGTAAGCCGTGTATTTACGGTATACCGCCCCAAGCACTAGCTTTTATCACGCTGACAACTCTCACATTTGAGAGGGAGTCCTATCATGTTTATTGCAGCGCGTTAGATGTTCTTTCGGAACGTCTGTTTTTGCATTCTGTCTCGAACAGCAAGCACAACTGCCTATGCAAGAAGCCAAACCTTCAGGAAGTTAGCAGCAAATGGCTCGAGCTGAATTCATACGTCACTTGCTCAATGATGTACGATCGCTCGAGGTAATGCTCAAAGAAAACATGATCGAATCTGATCGTGAACGTATCGGAGCCGAGCAGGAGTTTTGCTTGGTAAATGAAAACTGGAGGCCTTCTTTTCACAGTGCCGAGATTTTGGAAGGCCTCTCAGATCCACATTTTACAACAGAGCTTGCACGGTATAACATCGAGCTGAATCTCGACCCCCTTCCCCTGAAGGGCGATTGCTTCCGGCAAATGGAAGAAGTGCTCAATGACTCCTTGAACAAGGCAGATGCCATCGCTGATCGATTCAACGATAAAGTTGTGCTTACTGGCATACTCCCCACCATTTCGAAGAACGAATTGGAGCTGGAATACATGACGCCCAATCCTCGTTATAAGGCGCTCAATGACATGATCAGAAATGTGCGGGGCGCCGAGTTTGAATTGCATATCAAGGGCATCGACGAATTGTCCGTAAGACATCAGTCTGTTTTGTTTGAAGCGTGTAACACCAGTTTTCAGATGCATCTTCAAACTGCCCCAGATGATTTCGTGCCGAGCTACAATTGGGCGCAAGCGATCTCAGGTCCACTCTTGGGAATTTGCGCCAATTCTCCTTTGCTTTTAGGTCGCGAATTATGGAGCGAAACACGGATTGCACTTTTTCAGCAAAGCATAGATACACGCGTATCAACCTTTGCTGTCAAGGATCAAATTCCGAGGGTCAATTTTGGCAATGCATGGGAAGAAGGCAGCGTCGTCGACATTTTTAAAAACTCTATTGGCAAATTCAGGGTGATCATGTCGTGCGATATCGAGCGCGATTCACTCCAAGATCTCGAAGTGGGAAACATACCAAAATTACAGGCGCTTAGCTTGCATAATAGTACCGTATATCGCTGGAATCGTCCTTGCTATGGCGTGACAGAAGGTAGACCTCATTTGCGCATTGAAAACCGATATATCCCGGCTGGACCAACCACCATGGATGAGGTCGCCAATTTTGCTTTTTGGGTCGGATTGATGAAGGGAAGACCTAAAAACTGTGACGATATCGCTTCGGTTATGGAGTTTAAAGATGCTAAGTCTAATTTCATCAAAGCTTCACGCACTGGAAAAGAAAGTGTAATGCGCTGGATGGGAGAGCAGATACCGGTTCGAGAATTGATCATCAAACACCTTCAGCCCATCGCTCGTGAAGGCCTTGTTAAAGCCGGTATTGATACCATAGACATCGACCGCTACCTCAGTATCATTGAACGCCGTGCCATTGGGAAGACAGGCGCGCAATGGATCATTCAAAACTATCGAGCCTTGCGAAGGGACTTGAAGCGAGACGACGCACTCTTGGCTTTGACCAAAGCGATTCATCATTACCAACGTTCTGGATCACCGATTTCAGACTGGCCGGCAATTGATGTCCGTCTAGAAACCCATGAGGCCGCCCACACGGTAGAACACGTTATGAGTACTGACCTTTTTACGGTGCATGAGAATGACTCTGCGGAGCTCGCCATCAACGTGATAGACTGGAACCAGATTCACCATATCCCCGTCGAGGACGATAAAGCCAAGTTGGTGGGAATTCTAACTTCAACCCATCTGGATCGCTTCAGGCTTAGAGGTGGGAAAGTCGATGATGCGTTGGTGAAGGACGTGATGATACGCAGCGTGATTACCGCGAATCCTGATACGGAAATCCAAGAAGCCATACGCGTAATGAAAAAGTTTGAGATTGGTAGTCTACCCGTTGTTCACGATCACCACTTGATCGGAATCGTTACCATCGATGATGTGCAAGCCTTTGATAGAGATGGTAATAGAGGATAGTTTAGTGGAATCAACGACCGATCATCAAAGGAAACTCTTCTCTGTCCATGGCGATCATGACGGACCCTCGATCATTTTTATAGCAGGGCTGCACGGCAATGAGCCTTCCGGAGTGCATGCCATGCAACACTTGTTTCGGGCGATTGAACCGCTCAGGTCGTCAATGAAAGGTTCTGTGCACGGCCTGACGGGGAACATAGGAGCGCTCCGGTCTTCGGATAGATACCTCGACACTGACCTGAATCGCATTTGGTCAGTGGAAAGGGTAGAGGAGATTAGACAAGGAAAATTTGTCCCACAGGTACGAGACGAATCCGAGCAAGTTGAACTTTTGCAGGCCATCGATGAAATTTTGACTGCTGATACAGGTCCATTCTATTTCATGGATTTACACACTACCTCCAGCGCCACGATTCCGTTCGTTGTGGTCAATGACAGCCTTCTGAACAGACGTTTCACCCGGCAGTATCCTCTGCCCATCATATTGGGAATTGAAGAATACCTTGACGGGCCATTGTTGAGCTATATCAGTGAGTTAGGCTACGTCGCCTTTGGGTTTGAGGCGGGGCAGCATGATGACCCTGACGCGACCGCGCGTGACCTAGCATTTGCTCGTCTTTCTCTTCATCTTTGTGGAGTGCTGGATGAGGAGGTGTTTCCCGTGATAGAGGATGCGCAATTTCTCGAAGATGCATCCAATGGCGTCGCCAATTTTTTCGAGATATTTTATCGCTACCGCATTTCAGAAGGGGAGCATTTTGAAATGTACCCCGGCTATGTGAATTTCCAACGCATCAGCTTGGGCCAGCAGTTGGCTACAAGTGAAGGGAAGCCGATATATGCTGATCGAAATGCCCGGGTGTTTATGCCTTTGTATCAATCGCAAGGATCAGAAGGCTTTTTTGCCATTCGCAGCATCCCGTCTATTTTTTTGAAGTTGTCTGCGCTGCTTCGGAATAGCAATGCGGATCGATTGCTCACTTGGCTTCCAGGTGTACATTGGGCTTCTGCGTCTCGAGAAGCCTTGATCGTTGATCGCAAGGTTGCGCGCTTCTTCGCCAAGCAGGTATTTCATTTGTTGGGATACAGAAGTAGGCGGCGAGACCGAGACCATTACATCATGAAGAACAGGGAAGCCGCTTCTCGCGACGAAGCCTACGCTGATGCTCCTTGGATGCGCTGAGCAAAAGAGATATAAAAGCCCTGCTATCGCAGCGCTTCTTGTTCACCTTCGGTGCCCAAGACTGGACTCCCTGCCGGATGCGGGGTAAACTTCTCGCCCCGTTATTTTTGACCAGGGGCCAAAAAAAAAGCCCTGCTATCGCAGCGCTTCTTGTTCACCTTCGGTGCCCAAGACTGGACTCGAACCAGCACGTCCTAATGGACACTAGAACCTGAATCTAGCTTGTCTACCAATTTCAACACTTGGGCAAATCGTCTTTGCAAAGAACGGTACCAGAAGACTGGACTGGGGCATTGCTTTGGCAAGAAGAGCATACAATGCAGCGGCGAAATTAATCAAGCCTTTTGATTTGTCTTCATACATCCAACAATTTGAATCCTTGCTTACCTTGATGCCATGAAAACGATTTTTATTACGGGGGCGAACAAGGGTATCGGCTTTGAAATGGCTCGGAAGCTCGCATTGCTAGGGCATCGAGTTGTTCTAGGAGGGCGATCGAAGGACCGCTTGGAAGCAGCTCGGAAGCGCTTGCTCGAAAAGAATATAGACGTAGATTACATTGAAATGGACGTGAACGTGCCGGGGAGTATTACACACGCTTCGGAAGTGTTCCTTTCGATCTTTGGAGAGTTGGATGTACTCATCAACAATGCAGCCGTGCTGCTAGACCAGGACAAGCAATTGTCACTTGACCCCAGTGATGTGTTTGATCAGACTTTTCGGACGAATGTGTTAGGGCCGCTGTTGGTTGCACGCGCTTTTATTCCTCTACTCAATCGTCCTGGACGAATCATTAATATATCAAGCCAAGGGGGCTCCATGACGGACTCCGTCGGCGGGTGGTCTCCCGCCTACTGCGCTTCTAAAACGGCCTTGAACGGTATCACGCGTCAACTTGCACATGAATTGTCATCCAAGCAAATATCGGTGAACGCTGTCCACCCTGGGTGGGTCAGGACCGATATGGGCGGTCCTTCTGCCGCCCGAGATGTTGAGAAAGGTGCAGAGACTCCGGTTTGGCTAGCCGTAACTGCAGATCAAGCGAAAACGGGCTCCTTCTTTATGGACAAGAAGGAGATCCCGTGGTAAGATGGTATCAGTGCTTGATATAAGGCGCTCCTGCCGCGTCCAGCTTATTCAATAGAACATCAGCTGCTTTTTCTGTAGATGAAACCCTTGTTTGAATGGTTTTGAACTCGTCTTTCGCCGCTTCTAAACTCCGCTTTTCGCTCTGCGTTGGAGCTTCTGTATGTGCCTTGATGTTATAGGCAATCCCCTCGACGCGATCGATGCAGCCTGGATAGGCTTCCATCTCTCGTTTGCTTCGACTTCGGTCACCCCATAGGTCGTATTCGATTGTGATGACTTGTTTGCGCAGCTGATCGATTTCTTGGATCCAGGATGGGTCTGCATTCGGAGTCTTCATGATGGCCTCCTGCATGAATGCCAATTGCTCCTTTACTCCTTTCACTTCTTCAGCCGTGGCACGCATTTCTTTTCTTGCTGTGTTTACTTCATCAATGAACGTCAACAAAGCATCCCTGTCTGCAGGCTCGATTTGGTCTTGATGCAATGCTTTGACCTTGAAAGATTCCGGTCCGGCAAGCTTGGTGACGACCCCATCGTGCACCAGATGAATGGTTGCTGTGTATGACCCGGGCAGGGCAAGCGGTCCATAATCGGGCGATCCATATCGTCCGCCGTCTCCTTCTTTTAAAACCACAGGGCTTGTCGCTTCCATGCGAAAATCCCATACACTCTGGTTTATTCCCTTGCTAAACTTCTCCTCTTTGTATCGGGAAACGACCTCTCCGGAGGCGTCTGCGATCTCAAAGATCAAGTATGGTTTTTCTTCCAAGTCTTCGGCCAGCAAGGCATCCATGGAAGGGTAAGTAACATCTTTATCCTCTTTGCGTGCTTTCTTTTCGGCAGCCCGACGGACATCTGTCTTTGTCATGGCCTTGCTTCCCAGATGGTATCGGATCACCGCTCCCACTGGAGGATTAGGCGTAGTGTAGAAAGACTCACCCTGAGATGCTTTTCCTTTGGTTCCCAATGGATTGCTTTCGATGAACGAAAGGGCATCCTTGATGGGGAAGATGTGTGCTTCTTTTCCTGTTGTATCCTGAATTGTGCGCAGGGTGGAGTAGTCATCCAAAACGTAAAATCCACGTCCAAACGAAGCGAGCACAAGGTCGTTTTCACGGCGTTGAATTTCAATGTCGCGAATGCCTATCGTCGGAAGACCGCCTCCCATCTTCACCCATTTCTTACCGGCGTCTCTTGAAAAGAAGACTCCGAATTCGGTGCCTGCAAACAGTAAGTCCTTCACTTCGTGGTCTTGCCCTAAGGTATATACGGAACCTCGCTCAGGGAGGTCATCAACAATGGACGTCCAGGTCTTTCCCTTGTCTGTACTCTTCAGTATGTAGGGCTTAAAGTCCCCATTCTTATGGTTGTTGAAGGCGACATACACCGTGTTCGCGTCGTGTAGATCGCACATGATTTCATTGACATACGTTCCCGTTGGCACTCCCATAAACGAAGTGAGCTTGGTCCAAGAAGCGCCGTTGTCTTCTGTGCGATGGATGATGCCATCGTCCGAACCGACGTAGAGCAATCCCTCTTGAACTGGCGATTCGTCCATCGCCACCAAATTCCCGTAAATCGATGTGCTCTGGTGGATTGCCACTGCGTCGGGGCCCCAAGTGGTGCCCATTACTTTCAACGTGTTTCGGTCGATTTGCTGCGAAAGGTCGTCTGAGATTACTTCCCAACTGTTTCCGCGGTCGTCGCTTCTGAACACCTTATTGGCAGCGAAGTAGAGTCGCTTGTGGTTGTGTGGGCTGATGAGGAGCGGCGCGTCCCAATTCCATCGATACGCGGCTTCGCCTTTGCGTTCTACGGGCTTTATGTTCACGCGTTCACCTGTCTTTCTGTTGAAGCGAACGAGCCAGCCGTATTGGGCTTGGCTGTAAACCACATTTGCATCTTCCGGATCCACCGCTGGCTCGAAGCCGTCGCCACCGCGGGTGACTTGCCAGTCGAAATTGCTGATGCCATGTACATTGGTCGTTCGTGATGGCCCTCCAAGTGTGTTGTTGTCTTGGGTTCCCCCGTAGACGTTGTAAAATGGAGTGTCATAGTCAACGGCTACACGATAGAACTGCGTGAGGTTCAGGTTGGCGAAATACTTCCACGATTTCGCTCCGTCCCAAGTTTCGTAAAGGCCTCCGTCGCATCCTACCAGCCAATGGTCCGTCGAGGCTGGATCCACCCACATGGCATGATTATCGACGTGCTTGCTTTCTTCTCCGGTTTGCTTGAAAGTCTTCCCACCGTCTTCGGTGTGATGAAGCCAGGTGTCCATAGAATAGACTTTGTCTGCATCGGAAGGATCGGGTACCAATTCTACGTAGTAATTGCCGCTGGTGAAATAGTCGCCTTGCTTGTTCCAACTCTCTCCTAGATTCTCAGAACGGTAAAACCCTCCATGCTCTTTGTCGAATCCTTCTACCATGGCGTACACCACGTCGGGGTTGGCAGGCGAAATAGCCAGGGCAATTCTTCCGAGGTCTCCTTTGGGAAGACCCTTCATGATTTTTCTCCAATTGGCCCCGCCATCCGTGGTTTTATACACGGCAGATTCTGGACCACCGCTTAGGTAGGTAAAGACGTGTCGGCGCCGCTGATGCGCTGATGCGTACATAACCTTAGGGTCACGCGGATCCATCCACAGGTCAGAAAAACCAGTGTTGTCGCTGACGTGAAGGATGCGTTCCCAGGTTTTCCCACCATCGGCACTTTTGTAGATCCCTCGGTCGCCTCCTGAAGACCAAAGTGGACCGTAAGCTGCAACGTAGATTACGTCTGAATGTGCAGGATGCACAATGATCTTGGCGATGTGCTCGGAATTTTTCAATCCCATGTTTTCCCAAGACTTCCCGTCATCCAGGGAGCGATAGATTCCGTCTCCGTAGGCAACGCTGCGCTGGTTGTTGTTTTCTCCTGAGCCTACCCAAACCGTGTGCGCATTGATTGGGTCGATGGTTATAGAGCCGATCGAGTACGATCCCTGGCCATCGAAGATGGGCTCAAAGGTGGTGCCGTGGTTTACGGTCTTCCACACCCCTCCGGAGGCGGCAGCGACGTAGAATTGGTCATTGTCCTCAGGGTTTACGGCGAGGTCGATTACCCTACCGGATACAAGGGCTGGTCCCAGAGAGCGGAAGGACATTCCGCTGAGCGACGCTTCCTTTTTCTTATCGTCCGTGTCTTTTTTGGATTGGGCTGATAGTCCGCTGGCCATGCTTGCAGCGAAGAGGAGAATGAGTAATCTTTTCATGCTATAGGTTTTGTAGGTCTCGCAAATATAAGAGAGGCCGTATACCTCTGTCGAGGTATGTTGACCAACAGTTGTGGATGTGTTCATCAAAGTTGGTATTGGGTTCGAACAGATTCGTGTATCCGTTGTTCCATGCCTAACTTTGAAACCCTAAAATTAAGAGTATAACATGGCGACCATCAACTTAGGAGATCATCAGATTAAAACAGCTGGAAATCTACCAGCGGTAGGCACAAAAGCCCCTTCATTCGTTTTGACGGGGACAGACCTAGCAGACATGCATCTTTCAGATTTTACAGGAAAGCGATTGGTGTTAAATATTTTTCCCAGCATCGACACTGGAACCTGTGCTGCCAGTGCAAGGCGGTTTAACCAAGAAGCTTCCAGCTTGGAAAATACAGTCGTACTCAATGTGAGCAAGGACCTGCCCTTTGCTCAGAAACGATTTTGTGCTGCAGAAGGACTTGAGAACGTAGTAAACGGATCAGAATTCAAAACCACCTCGTTCTCTGAAAACTACGGAGTAACGATGCAAGAAGGACGATTGGCTGGATTGTTCAGTCGAGCGGTTGTAGTGATCGATGGTGCTGGAAATGTGCTGTACACCGAGCAAGTACCGAGTATAGGTCAGGAGCCTGATTACGAAGCTGCCATTGCTTCATTGTAACCCAAACGTCTGAAATGACGTACTTTTGGATAGTATGAGAGGGTTTTTTGTCATAGCTATGGTGTTGTTGAGCTCAGCTCACTGTTTTGCACAGTTTTCTCAAGGTCCTTTCAGCCCTTCGAACGCATATCTGTCCGTTGTTGGTGGTTCACTTGCGTCTTGGCAAAATTTGGACAGTATTTATGTCTCGGACGATGAGCGAGTTAGTTTGACCGCTAACCTATCCACCAACGGTAGTTACAGTAATTTTTTAGTCGTCGATGGATTCAATTTCTCCATTCCATTGGGTGTGAATACCGATGGAATTCAAGTGGATGTTGAGCGGAGTGATGGCAATGGATTATCGAAGGATAATATCGTGCGTATGGTTGGGGCTTCTGGAAATATTCTTACGGTTGACCGGGCCAAAACTGCCGCGTGGACCGCAACGGACACCTATTTATCTTATGGGAGCAGTTCGGATACATAGGGAAGGACGTGGGTTCCATATGAAATAAATGATCCTGATTACGGATTTGCGATCTCTGTCCAGCGTTCTGGGGGAGGGGTTCAGGTTACCCTGTCGGAGATCGATCATATCCGCATGACAGTTTGGTATTCGGCTTTTGTACTTCCCATAGAACTGCTTTATTTCAATGCAGACTTGATGGAAGATCATGTTGGTTTGACTTGGGCTACCGCTACCGAGAAGAATAGTTCACATTTCATTATTGAACGTGCTTCGGCAGATGGGGTCTATCGTGAAATTGGGATGATTGAAGCCGGCGCTTCTGAAAAGAACCATCAGACTGAGTATGCGTACATGGATAACATGCCTTTGCAAGGAGTGTCCTATTACAGACTGAATCAAGTTGACTTGAATGGCGCGCAGGAAACCTTTGAATCTGTATATGTCGATCGCACATTAAAGAGTAATCCTAACACTATCGCGCTCAATATCAATGGAACATTGATTCCTGTATCTGACCTTACATTTAAGCCTTCTGACATAGAAATTTATGCGCTGGATGGATCTTTGATTCAAGGCGCAGGAGTGGTGGATTTCAATTCCATCAATTTGAATGTACCCTCTGGAGTCCACTTGGTTCGGATGTTCAATGGCAGGGATCATATCAGTCAAAAAGTATTTATCCCCTAGAAGCGATCCCAGTTTATCCTGATATTTTCCCGGTCATCTTACCTCTCTCTTTTTAATCACAATTGCGTGCTCAAAAGCGCTCTTTATTTCAATTTTGAAGCAAAGAGAAAAGATGAGAAATACACACGAGATTGATTTTAAGATTATCGGCGAAGAAATGCAGTGCGTCGAGATTGAATTGGATCCTCAAGAATCTGTTATTGCTGAGGCTGGAAGTTTAATGATGATGGACGACGGCGTGCGCATGGCAACCATTTTTGGTGACGGTGCGCAGGAAGGTCAGGGCTTTGTCGGAAAACTATTCTCGGCCGGAAAGCGGGTTTTGACGGGCGAAAGTCTTTTCATGACCGCTTACACAAACGACGGCTCCGGCAAACGTCATGTTTCGTTCGCAGCACCCTATCCTGGAAAAGTGATTCCACTGGACGTTTCAGAATTAGGAGGAAAGGTGGTTTGCCAAAAGGATGCCTTTCTCTGTGCAGCAAAAGGCACCACCATCGGGATCGAATTCCAGAAGCGTATTGGAGTTGGCCTTTTTGGTGGGGAGGGATTCATCATGCAAAAAATTGAAGGGGACGGATTGGCGTTCGTGCATGCGGGTGGAACGATCATAGAGCGGACACTTGCTCCAGGAGAGGTTCTTAAAGTGGATACAGGGTGCATCGTTGCGTTTACGAAGGACGTCGACTATGACATACAGTTCGTAGGAGGCATTCGCAATACAATTTTCGGTGGGGAAGGGTTGTTTTTTGGATCGTTGAAAGGTCCAGGAAAAGTGTGGATTCAGTCCCTTCCGTTCTCGAGACTGGCAGATCGAATCATCAGTTCTGCGCCGAAAATGAGGGGTAAGCGGAAAGGTGAAGGAAGTGTGTTGGGTGGTCTAGGAGATTTGCTCGACGGAGATAATTTTTAAGGAGCGCTAGTGCCAGAAGCAATCAGAGTTCCACTGTGGTCAAACTCTTTGTAGCTAATGGCTCGTCCTTGATCGTAGCGTACTTGATACGAACGATTGCTCCATTGATTGAAGTAATTCCAAGATCCAATTTTCACATTGTCGTGGAAGTACGCTGATGCCGTCACATCGCCCTCAGGGCTGTAGTGAAGCCAGCGTCCTTGAGATTTTCCATTCTTGGAGAATCCAGTTTCCATCAAGGTTCCGCATGCGTAATACTGGTTGATCTGATGAATGCCTTTCTTGAGTTTGATGACTTCAATTTTCACGTTTCCGTTCGGAAAGTATTCCACATATACAATCTTTGCGCTCAGTAATAAACTGAACCCAAGCATAAAGATGAGCGTTGTAAGTATGCCTTTTTTAATCACAACGCTAATCTAGGTAAAATACAAGTAACATTCACTTAACATTAACATAACATTGTAAAAATGAAATTCACGCCTCTACTTTTGGCCCTTATGTTAAGCGTCGTTTATCATTCGGCATCCGGACAAAAGGATATGCCAGCCTATAGGATCTATGATGTTAAAGGCAAGCAAATGGATTTTAAAGAAGTACTGAGTCGCTCAGCAGATCAGGATGTTGTGCTTTTTGGAGAACTGCACAACAACCCGATTGACCATTGGCTTCAATTGGAGTTGATGCTAGCACTCAGTGAAAAAGGCGATGTTTCAGTAGGTGCGGAGATGTTTGAAATGGATGATCAACTTGTGCTGGATGAATACCTCGCAGATCGGATCAAGCTGGACCACTTGAAGAAAGAAGCAAAGCTTTGGCCTAATTATACTACGGATTATGCGCCGCTAGTAGAATTGGCCAAGGAACAAGGTATCCCTTTTATTGCGACCAACGTCCCGCGACGTTATGCTTCGCTGGCTTCACGAGAAGGCCAAGCGGCATTGATAGAGCTGGCTGGGGCATCCGCTATTTTACCCAGTCTTCCTTTTGAGGTTACCGCTGGTGATCGTGGCTACGAAGAGATGAAGGAAATGATGGGAGGGCATTCACACGGCATGAACATGGATCTCTTGGTAGAGGCACAGGCGCTCAAAGATCACTGTATGGCGAGCAACATATTGAACAACCTAAACTCGGAAGGCGTTTTTCTCCACTTTAATGGATCTTTTCATTCGCAGTACAGAGCAGGGATTGTAGGGTATTTGCTGGCTGCGAAGCCTGCGTTGAAAGTATTAGTGATTGCGGCTGTAGAGGCTGATGATCTTGACTTTCAGGAGGACTGGTCCGAGCTTGGAGACATCATCCTGGTCACGCCTTCTTCACTTACTAAAACGCATTGACATGCAATTGATCTCACAGCGACTCTGTATGGAGAAGGACTTGGGAATCCATGGAAACCTATTTGGTGGCATCATGCTTTCTTGGCTTGATGAGGCTGCAGCGACTATGGCCTACGAAGTTTGCCATTCTCCGAACATGGTCACCCTCAAGATCGACGAGGTAATCTTCAAACGGCCGGTTAAGATTGGATTTCATTTGAAGATCTATGGCCAAGTGATACGAATGGGCAGTTCTTCCCTGACCCTTGAGGTGGAGGCTAGAAAGCACAATGTTTACAGTGGAGAAGAGACGGTGGTCTGCACCACGAATTTCACCTTTGTGCGGATCGACGAACAAGGCGATGCCATACCCATTTCTGAGCGCGTCAAGGAGCGTTATTCGCATTTGGCACATGGGAAATAAAGCCCGTGAGCACACCCTGAAGGTTCAGAAAACGGCCCGCTTTTATACGCTAGAACCAAGAGGGAAGCATCAAGCGGATTTGCTGGCTTTACACGGTTATCGCCAACTGGGAAAATTCTTCATCGAGCAACTCAGAGCCTTGACAGAACTGGGAATCAGAGTGATTGCTCCTGAGGGACTGCATCGGTTTTACATAGAAGGCTATTCTGGACGGGTAGGAGCGAGCTGGATGACAAAGGAGGATAGGTTATCTGACATCGATGACTACATCGCTTACCTCTCCCAGTTATATCAATCCATGGAGCTAGGAAAGGTGCCTTTGCACATCCTTGGCTTTAGTCAGGGCGGTCCCACAGCCTGCCGATGGATGGCTTCAACTGAGGTTCCGATTTCCTCATTGATTTTGCATTCAACCGTGTTTCCGAACGACTTCGACTTTGAAGGTCAGGGTGAGCGGTTGCGTAAAGTGCCCTGTTTCGCCATTTTTGGCGACGATGATCCGTTTGCTTCCGACGCAACCATTCATGAAAAAATGGCTTGGATGAAGATGAAAGGAATCGTACCTAAGTTACTCCGCTATGAGGGCGGGCATTCGATCCATATGGGTAGTATTCTGCTTGTGTTCAATAAATTGAAGGATTGATTTTGTGTTTTTTCTGAAATGAATTCTCAGACTTATTTCAGTTCTAGCCGTAACTCAGTTACTTCACTTTTACTTTCAATAAAGGTCGCTCACCCAAGAAGCATTCCAGCACGTCATTTTCTGCAACCGGCCCAACTCCCGCGGGAGTACCAGTAAAAATCAGGTCGCCCATCTTTAAAGTCATGAATTGAGAAACATGGCTGATCACGTGGTTCACGGAGAAGATCATTTCAGAGGTGTTGACCGACTGCACGGTATCTCCATTTTTGGTGAGGTGGATGTCTAAGGCTTGCACATCCCCCAGTTCTTTCAAAGGCACGAAACTTCCAACAGGGGCACTTCCGTCAAATGCTTTGGCTTTTTCCCACGGCAAACCTTTGGATTTTAAAGCCGCCTGCACGTCTCGAGCGGTGAAGTCTATACCAACACTTACCTCACGGTAGTATCGATGCGCAAACCGCTCCTCAATGCTCTTGCCCAAACGATCGATGCGCACCACTAATTCTAATTCGTGGTGTACGTCTCTCGAAAAGGTGGGGATGAAAAAAGGATGGCGCTTTTGGAGCAATGCAGTCTCGGGCTTGAGGAAAATCACGGGTTCTGTTGGAACTTGATTGTTCAGCTCCTTTGCGTGATCTACATAGTTACGTCCTACACAAATGATTTTCATCGATCACGCGTCTTTGGAGGTCTGCTTTTTTTGTTTCCAACGGTCCATGATGTCCCGGAATACCTTTTTGGTGGATAGGGGGAAGTCGCCTTGCATTAACCAGCCATAGTAACCGGGCTCTTTCGTGTAGATGTCTTCTACGAGTTTTCCCTTGAATTTCCCGAAGTTGATGCACTCTCGGCCTTGTTCATCGTATACGATTCTGCCCATGATGTCTGCGGCATTGTGATACTTAGAAAACTTCTCCAGAAATTCAGCGTCGGGCTGCAACGTGTCATCGTAGCGCTTGAGCTGGGCCTCGAGGATTTCATACGTGGCTAACGTATCTGCCATTGCACTGT
>Ga0055584_100000896_pt1 | contig 28708 bp, 23 predicted proteins | sample OSDHelmetaG_FD_58716 | JGI IMG/M metagenome (GOLD analysis project Ga0055584, IMG submission 58716) | Pelagic marine sediment microbial communities from the LTER site Helgoland, North Sea, for post-phytoplankton bloom and carbon turnover... | ecosystem: Environmental > Aquatic > Marine >... | reverse complement strand
ACTGCGCCGGCGTCCTCGATCTCTTCTTCAACTTCCGCAACCGAACTGGCGTGCGTTCGACAAGCCGGTCACCAGGCGGGAATGGAGACGAAGAGGAGGACCTCAAAGGGGTCCCAGGCGTCGTTGCAGTAGAGGTCGGTGAGGTCGAGGTTCGACTCTTCGCCGTCGGGCGTCATGGCGACCGGCCAGGAGTGCGCGGTGAGGACCTCGCCCAGCTCCATGGGCTCCACGGCGCCCTCGGGGTAGTCGCACGACGGCGGCGGCGTCGAGTCGTCGTCGTCGCTCGCGGCCGGCGGACAGCCGAGCAGCAGGGGGAGCAGCAGGAGGGGCCAGGGACGCATCGGCGGGCAGGGTGCCACACGGTGGGTCGGGTTGCGTCGCGGATCGGTCCACAAGCCTGCAAAACACAGGGATCCAGCCCCTTGACCGGGGATCGCCAGGACGGTAGCTTGCGCCGTTCCTCACGCGCGCGATCAAGGTACTCGCGCGCGTCCCCCCGGCACGGGGGTCTTCGGCTTGTCGGCCGACCTCCTGCCAAGCCCGGACGAGCCCCCCCATGAGCAGCAATGAGTTCGCCGCCGACATCGTCGGCATCAACATCGAAGACGAGATGCGGTCCAGCTACCTGGACTACTCGATGTCGGTCATCGTCGGCCGCGCGCTGCCGTCGGCTCGCGACGGGTTGAAGCCCGTCCACCGTCGGATCCTGTACGCGATGTTCCGCGAGGGGCTGCTGCACAACCGGCGCTACAGCAAGTGCGCCGGTGTGGTCGGCGAAGTGCTGAAGAAGTACCACCCCCACGGCGACGGGGCCGTCTACGACGCCCTGGTCCGCATGGCCCAGCCGTGGAACCTGCGGTACCCGCTCATCGACGGCCAGGGGAACTTCGGCAACATCGACGGCGATAGCGCGGCGGCCTACCGGTACACCGAGTGCCGCATGCACCGCATGGCCGAAGACCTGATGGCCGACATCGACAAGGAGACCGTCGACTTCACGGAGAACTTCGACGGCACGACGAAGGAGCCCCTGGTGCTCCCGTCGCGGGTGCCGAACCTCCTGGTCAACGGCAGCTCCGGCATCGCGGTCGGCATGGCGACGAACATCGCGCCCCACAACCTGGGCGAGGTCATCGACGGCACCATCGCGCTCATCGACGACCCGGAGCTCGAGGACGAGACGCTGCTGGAGATCATCCCCGGCCCCGACTTCCCGACGGGCGGCGTGATCTACGGCACCAAGGGTCCGCGGCTGGCGGCGCTCGAAGGGCGCGGACGCGTTCGGGTGCGCGGCGTGGCCGACATCGAGACGGACCACAACGGCGACGACAAGGCCATCGTCATCACGGAGATCCCGTACCAGGTGAACAAGTCGCGGCTCGTGGAGAGCATCGCGACGCTGGTCCGGCACAAGAAGATCGAGGGCATCCGCGACATCCGCGACGAGTCGGACCGCACGGGAATGCGCGTCTACATCGAGCTCAAGCGCGACGCCATCGGGCAGATCGTGCTGAACCACCTGTACAAGCAGACGGCGCTGCAGAGCACCTTTGGCGTCATCAACCTGGCGATCCAGAACGGCCGCCCGCAGGTCTTGACCTGCAAGCAGATCCTCGAAGAGTTCATCGTCCACCGGAAGGAAGTCGTCGTCCGGCGGTGCCGGTTCGAGCTGGCCGCGGCCGAGGCTCGGGCCCACATCCTCGAGGGCTACCTCAAGGCGCTCGATGTCATCGACGAGATCATCAAGATCATCCGCGCGTCGGCCAGCACCGACGAAGCGCGCGCCTCGCTGATCAGCACGTTCGAGTTCACGCACGTGCAGGCGCAGGCGATTCTCGACATGCGGCTCGCCCGGCTCACGGCCCTGGAGCGCGACAAGATCGAGGAGGAGTACGCCGACATCCTCAAGAAGATCACGCGGCTCCGTTCGATCCTGGCGTCCGAGCAGCTGGTGCTGGAAGTCATCAAGGGCGAGCTGCTCGAGATCCGGAACCGCTACGCCGACGCGCGGCGGACGAAGATCGTCGCGGCCTCGGCCGAACTGTCCATCGAGGACCTGGTCGCCGACGAAGACGTCGTCGTGACCTTCAGCCACCTCGGCTACGTCAAGCGCACGCCGCTGCGTGAGTACGAGGCGCAGCGTCGCGGGGGCACCGGCAAGCGCGGCATGTCCACCCGCAACGAGGACTTCGTGCGCGACCTGTTCGTGGCGCGGACTCACGATCGCCTGATGATCTTCACGACCAAGGGCCGGGTCTACCTGCTCCCGGTCTACGAGGTCCCCGAAGGCGGGCGCGCGGCTCGGGGCCGACCCATCGTCAACCTCGTGAAGCTGGAACCGGACGAGGTCGTGGCCACCGTGCTCGACATTCGCGAGTTCGATGAGCGGTCACTGGTCCTGGTGACCCGCGGCGGCATGATCAAGCGGACGAAGCTCTCTGATTACAGGAACATCCGGGCGTCGGGAATCATCGCCTGTGGCCTCAAGGACAACGACGAGGTCCTCGCGGTCCGGCTTCTGGACGACGAAGAGGGCTCTGTGCTCCTCGCGACGGCCGACGGCAAGGCTGTCCACTTCAAGGCCGAGCAGGCCCGGGAGATGGGTCGGTCGGCGCGCGGGGTGAAGGGCATCACGCTGGTGGGTGACGATCAGCTCGTCGGGATCGAGATCGTGCAGCCGGAACTCACGCTGCTCACGCTCACGACGAACGGGTACGGCAAGCGCACGCCCATCGACGAGTACCGCCAGCAGAACCGGGGCGGCATCGGGCTCATCGACATCAAGACGCGGGGCCGGAATGGCTCGGTGGTGGGCGTGGCCCAGGTCGAGGAGGGCCACGAACTCATGATCGTGACGACGTCGGGGAAGATCATCCGCACGCGCATCGACGAGGTCTCGATCATCGGCCGGAACACGCAGGGCGTGCGGCTGATGCGCCTCGACGACGGCGAAGAAGTCGTCTCCATGGCCATCCTGCGCGAGATGGAAGAGAAGCCCGAGGGCGGCGACGAGGCGACCGGCGAAGAGGGTGCGGAGGGCGCCGAGGGTGCTGACGCGGCCTCGGACGAAGCAGCGCCCGACGCGGGTTCCGATGACGCGGGTTCCGATGCGGACGAGGCCGAAGACCTCGGCGGTGACGGGCCCCAGGACGACGAGCCGAACGACGACGACTACGACGAGTAGGACGGTCTGCGCGGCCCGGGGTTTCTTGGACTGCGTGAGCCGACTGGAGGCCGTGAGTCGTTGAAGAAGCTGCTTCTCCTGCTGCCGCTGCTCACTGCGTGCCCGCCTCCGGGCGAGCGCGCAGTGAGGCAGGCCGACGACTTGTTTCGGCAGTCGCGGTGGGAAGAGGCGGCGGCGGCGTACTCGTCTCTGCCCCCGGAGTCGGGGGCCTGGCGGGCCTACGGCGCCTACCGGGCGGCGACGATCTACCGCAACGGCGTGCACGACCCCCAGCGAGCCATGCCGGCGTACGAGCAGTGCGTGTCGGACTGGCCGGACACCGAGTACGGCTACCTCTGCCAGGTGGAGCTGGGCGACCTCATGCGCGACGGGGGAAGGCCCCGGGCGGCCATCGGCGCCTACCGGTCGGCGGTGCAGCTGGACCCGTCGGGCAAGCTCACGGATCACGCGCTGCTGAACTCCGGCAATGCGTACGTCGCCCTGGGGGAGCCGGCGCAGGCCCGAGTCGAGTGGGAAGAGCTGCTCAAGAGGGTGCGCAAGACGCCCCTGCGCCCCCAGGTCGAGCTCGCCATCGCCCGGTCGTGGGACCTGGAAGGCAAGTACCCCGAGGCGTCGAAGGCCTACGCGCAGGTGCGATCACGCTGGCCCGACGACCCCGTGACTCACGAAGCCAGCTTTGGCCTCGCCGAGTCCCTGGAGCAGCTCGGCCGCCTCGACGAGGCCGAGGAGCACCTGCTGGCGCTGCTCGACGCGCACCCCAACCCAAAGGCGGTGCAGGTCAAGCTGGATGCCTTGCGGCTGCGGCGTGAGCGTCGGGACCGGGCGCCGTCGGCGGTGATGGACCGTGGGGTGAAGTTGAATCGGTGAGGGCCGCAGTGCGCGCTACCCTTTCGCCGCCCCTTCGACCAGCAGCGGCCGACCCCGAGGGACGCGCTTCTTCCCCCCGGGCAGCGCCCGGCGCAGCAGCACCATCAGCAGCCGCAGCGCGGCGCGGGGACCGGGGTTGTGGCCCCAGCTGCTGGGGGTGTCGGTCTGGAACGGCTCGTCCAGGTCGCTCCCGTCCAGCACGTTGCCGCCGGCGCCCACCTCCACGTCGAAGCCCGCGGGGCTGAGCGCGTAGAAGGACGTCGTGCCGTCGGGCAGCGGGTGGCGGCCCAGCTGGTTGGCCATCGACAGGCCGGCGGCCTTGGCTTCGTGCCAGCGCTCCACCACGTCGGCCACATCGCCCGGGTCGATGCAGAGGTGGTGCAGCCGCCGCCGGGCCGGGATGTTCAGGGCCGCCACGGTGTGGTGTTGGTGGGCCGAACCCAGGAAGCTCCCCCGCACATTCAGCGGACCGATGCGCGTCGCGATGCGCTCGTTGCAGCGAAAGCCCAGCAGCGCTCCGTAGAAGGCCTCGACCCGCTGCGGATCGTCGTCGGCGAAGGCCACGTGGTTGACCGGCCAGCGTCCGTCCGATGCCTGGGGGCGGGCGACGCGGAGCTGGACCTCGGTCCCGAGGGGGTCGTGGCTGCGGACCGTGCGGCGGCCGTCCACCACCACCTCCTGGCAGGGGTGGTTCGCGTCGGCGAGGCGGAGCAGCGCCGCGTCGAGGGCGGAGTCGGTGGGGTAGTCGAAGGCCAGAGCGACCAGGTCGTCGCAGGGGCCTTCGGTGATGCGCAGGGCGCCGCCGGCCGTGGACTCGTCTCCCGCGACTCGGGCTTTGCCGTCGGTAAGGGTGTCCAGCCAGCGGCGAAAGCGCTGGGGGTTGCGGACCTCGATGGTGGCGTGGGCGATGGTGGGCATGCTCATGGGGGCCTCCTCTCGCGGCGTTGTTGCCGCCTGGCTCTAGACCTACCGAGCGCCGACGCAGAGGGTGGACCCCTGATTTCGCGGGGCCGTTCACCGCTTCTGCAGAGCCCCTGGAGCACGCGCCTCGGCCGCCCTCCCGGCCGCCCCCGGGCATCTGGGATACTCACGGGCGATGGCCTTTGACTGGAACGACCTGCGCTACTTCCTCGCCGTGGCGCGGCGTGGCTCCACCACCGCCGCGGCGCTGGCCCTGGACGTCAGCGGCAGCACGGTGTCCCGGCGCATCACGGCCCTGGAGGGGGCGGTCGGGGCGAAGCTCTTCGAGCGGCGCCCGGACGGCTACCGGCTCACCGAGTTGGGCCAGAGCCTGGTGCCCGACGCCGAGGCCACCGAAGCCGCGGCGGCCCAGGTCCTGAACCGGGTCTCCGCCTTCGGGCGGGGTGTGTCGGGCTGCGTTCGCGTGACCGCCATGACCGAGGTCGCCTCGAAGTTGATCCTGCCGCACCTGGGCGACTTCGCCGCGCTGCACCCCGAGGTGGAGGTGGAGTTGCACACCTCCGACGAGAAGTCAGACCTGCTGCGGGGCGAAGCGGACGTCGCGCTGCGGATCGGGCCCCGGCCCAACGAACCCGGGCTGGTCATCCGCCGGGTGGGGGAAGTGGGCGCTCACTTCTACTGCTCCACGGCCTACGCGGAGCGCTGGGGGGTGCCGCGCTCGACGGAGGAACTGAGCGAGCACCGCCTCATCCGCGGCGTCGGCCGCGTCGACACCCGCCCCGGCCACCTGTGGATGGCCGAGCACGTCCCCAACGCCCGGGTCGCACACCGGGCCAGCAGCACCGACGGCATCCTCGTCGCGGTGCAGCAAGGGCTGGGGATCGGCTCAATTCCCACCTTCATGATGGGAGGCGTCACCGACCTGGTTCGCCTCGAAGGGGTGGGCCCGGCGCTCCGGATCGACGCTTGGCTGCTCGCCACCGAGGACGCGCGCCGGTTGATGCACGTCCGGGCCTTCTTGGACTTCTTCGCGCCGCTGCTGGGGGAGATGCTGACGGCACGCTAGGGAGCCGCCGACGACCCCCCCGAGGGGCACCGGTCAGCGCGCCTGTTGGCCGCCAACCCAGACCGACAGCGGCTGCAGGTTCGAGATGTCCGACGGCTCCACGGCCAGGGGGTCCTGGTCCCAGACGGTGAAGTCGGCGAGGAAGCCGGGGTGGAGCTGGCCCAGGTCGGCTTCGGCGGCCACGGACCGGGCCCGCCGGCGGTGTAGGCGCGCAGGGCCTCGGCCATGGAGATGGCGCGCTCGCCGCGGGAGACTACGGCGGCCGAGAGGTTGGGCGGGGACGCGGGGAACGGCCAGACCGGCCAGTCGGTGCCCAGGGCGAGGGGGACGCCGGCGTCGTGGAAGCCCTTGAGGTCGAAGGCGCGGTCGAAGCGGTCGCCCCAGTGGTCGCCGACGTCGCTGAGGCGGCTCACGGTGCCCAACGACAATCACATCTCGGGCTGACGACAACTACATCTCGGCATCCGACAGCGCGTTCCGCATAGCCTCCGCCGCCCCTTTTCGGGTGGACGGAGATGCCTTGCAGACGACGGACGCGCAGGTGAGGAAGCTGATGGAAGAGTTCGGGAAGAGCGGGATGGTCGGCGTGGCCGCGATGCGGTCGGGGATGCACCGCGACACGGCCGCGAAGTACTTGAAGGAGCGGAAGCTGCCGTCGGAGCTGAAGACTCCGCGGGACTGGAGGACGCGGCCGAATCCCTTCGCGGAGGACTGGCACCTGGTCGAGGCCCTGCTGCACGACGCCCCCGAGCTCGAGGCGAAGGCCTTGTTCGGCTGGCTGTCCGAGCACCAGCGCCCCGGCCGGTACCAGGAGGGTCAGGTCCGGACCTTCCAGCGACTCGTCAAGCGATGGCGGGCCACCGAGGGGCCGCCAAAGGAGGTCTTCTTCGCCCAGGAGCACCGACCCGGCGAGGCCATGCAGACCGACTTCACCTGCGGCAACGAGCTCGGGGTCACGATCGGCGGCGAGCCGCTCCCGCACCTGCTGTGTCACCCCGTGCTGCCCTACAGCAACTGGGAGTGGGCGACGGTGTGCCGGTCGGAGTCGATGGCGGCGCTGCGGCGCGGCTGCCAGGCCGCGGTGTTCAAGCTGGGCCGGCGGCCTGCCTGGCACCAGACCGACAACAGCACCGCAGCGACCCACGCCATCGGCAGCGGCAAGCGCGACTTCAACGACGAGTACGTCGAGTTGATGGCGCACCTGGGCATGAAGCCCCGGACGATCGGGGTCGGGATGAGCAATCAGAATGGGGACGTCGAAGCGCTCAATGGCGCGCTCAAGCGCCGGCTCAAGCAGCATCTCCTGCTGCGCGGCAGCAAGGACTTCGGCTCGGTCTCCGAGTACGAGGGCTGGGTCCAGGGGGTGTGCGGCAAGGCCAACGAACTCCGGCAGGACCGGTTCGTCGTCGACCTCGCGGCGATGAAGCCCATCGCCGTCGACCGCCTCCCCGAGTGGAAGGAGGAGCGCACCCGGGTGACGAGCGGGAGCACCATCCGCATCAAGCACAACACGTACTCGGTGCCGTCCCAGCTCATCGGCGAGTGGCTCAAGGTCCGCATCTACGACGACCGGCTCGAGCTCTGGTACGCCGACAAGCGCGAGGTCACCATCGAGCGCCTGCTCGGCCGCAACGGGCACCGCATCAACTACCGCCACGTGATCGAGTCGTTGGTCCGCAAGCCCTGGGCATTTGAGCGCTACCGCTACCGCGACGACCTGTTCCCCACGGTGGTCTTCCGGCGGGCCTACGACGCGATCACCGGGGCTGAGCCGGTGTCGCGTCGGGGTGAGCTGGAGTACCTGCGAGTGCTGTACCTGGCGGCCCGCACGATGGAGTGCGACGTGGCCGTGGCCCTGGACCTGTTGCTCGTCGACGGGCAGGTCCCCACCTACGACCGTGTCCGCGAGCTCGTCTCGCCCGCGGAGCCGCAGGTGCCCGAGATGGCGGTGCTCGATCCCGACCTGAAGGACCTGGACCGTCGCCTGCTGAGCACCACGCTGCTCGATGAGGTGGCCTGATGTCCGCCACTCCCACCGTCGCAAGCCTCCGCGTGATGCTGCGCTCCCTCAAGCTCCCGGGCTTCGCCGCCCACATCGAGGAGGTCTCCGAGCGGGCCACCCGAGAGGGCTGGACCTTCGTCGCCCTCGTCCACGAGCTCGCCTCGCTCGAACTCCAGGACCGTCGGCGTCGGCGCATCGGGAGGAACCTCAAGGCGTCGCACCTGCCGACGACGAAGACCCTGGCCACCCTGAAGTTGGACCGCCTGCCGGCCCCGGTCCGCACCCAGCTCTCCGCCCTCTGCAGCGGTGACTTCCTCCGCCGAGGCACCAACGTCCTGGCCTTCGGGCTGCCCGGGCGGGGCAAGAGCCACACCCTCGCCGCGATCGGGCACGAGCTCGTGCAACGCGGCTACCGCGTGCTCTTCACGCCGACCTTTCAGCTCGTGCAGCGCTTGCTTGTCGCCAAGCACGACCTGCTGCTGGAGTCCGAGCTCAAGCGGCTGGACCGCTTCGACGCGGTCATCCTCGACGACATCGGGTACGTCCAGCAGGACCGCGCCGAGATGGAGGTGCTCTTCACCTTCCTCGCCGAACGCTACGAGCGGCGAAGCGTGCTGATCAGTAGCAACCTGGTCTTCTCGCAGTGGGACCGCATCTTCAAGGACGCGATGACCACGGCGGCCGCCATCGACCGCGTCGTGCACCACTCGGTGATCCTGGAGATGACCGGCCTCAGCTTCCGGGCCGAGGTCGCCGAGCAGGGCCTGCAGGCATACGCCGCGAGCGACCAGGACGCAGCACGATGAGCGGGCCGAGGGCGCGGGCCATGCGCGGTGCCACGCTGCCGGGAGCGGCGGGGCCATGGACAGCCGGCCGCGCGGACGCGGCTACGCCTGACCACAGCCAGCTCCGCCGCTCCCTGGGACAAGCCCCCGCGCCGTCCCCGAGGTCGAGATGGACGGGAACGCTCGACATCGCGCTGGACCTGGGCCTGGGCAACCGGGACTTGACCCCAGCATTTGGACGGCCGGCCGCTGCGCGGCTGCGCCCGACCACACCGAGCACGGCCCCGACGACGGGGATCAGGAGCAAGGAAGACGGGGCTCGTCAGGAGCGCCGGATCGAGTCAACCCGATGCCGAAGTGTAGTTGTCGCCGATGCCGGGATGTCATTGACGCTGGGCAGCCCGACCGAAGCCTGAGCGCCCGCCGATGGGCCCGTCATCCCATTCGAGACCGACGCCCCGCCCGTCACCAGCGACTTGGACATCGGCGCGTTCGACTCCCAGACGTCAATCCAGTTCAGGACGTGGTCTCGGGAGAACAGGCGCCGGTCGTTCACGCCGCCAACCGGTGTGAAGCCCAGCCCCGCGATGGAGTCCGTCATGTCGTCCCAGCGCCAGGTCTGGTCCTAGTTCGTCGGCTGGCCGTTGCTCCCCATCAGCCAGGGGTGCTCCAGGGGAAGCTCCCAGGCGTCCAACTCGCCGAACGCCTGGGCCTCGGGGTCGAACAAGCTGACGTAGAACGGCATGTGGGCGGTGCTGACGACGAAGTCCTTGAGGCCCCCGGGGTCTGTGTTCCAGACGAACTGACGGCCCCAGGGATCGGACAGGACTCCGGCTCCTGACAGGACCCGGTCCGGGTAGCCGTCGCCGTTGATGTCGAAGGTCCCCTGGACCGTGCCTTCGAGCACGGTGCGCTCGGTGGGAGGCAGCTTCGGCCCGGGCGCGTTGACGTCCGGTTCGTCCATGGACACGCCCGGCTTCACCCGCTGCCGCTCCACATGCTCCGAGAAGATCCGGCTCCGCAGACTCTGGCGGGCGTACCCATCCACCCACCGAACTCGCGTTCGGGGTTCGATGCCGCCGAGGATGAAGTCGAGGCCGTGCGCGCTGCCCGCGGTCGCCGCAGCGTCGCCGCTCGTGCCACGCACCCGGCCATAGCGCTCCCAGAGCACGAGCTGACCGCCGGAGGGATGAGATGCGGACGCGGCCTCACGCTGCTCGAGGGCGATCCAGGCCTCAGGAGGAGCCGTCAGGTTCGGGTCCGCCGCGTTCATCTTGCGGTGCGCGTTGAGCGTGACGGTCGTACCCCGCTCACAGTAAGGAGCGCAGGAGCGATGCTCGCACCAGCCGGCGTGGAGGGGTGACGTGCCCGGGGGGAAGGTGAAGTAGTTCGGGAGACCGCTCCACCAGACTTCGCAGCTGTCTCCGCCGCCGCCGATCCAGTCGAGAATCTCTCCGATGGACTCCGGCTCGCCGTCGCCGTCCAAGTCGCTCAGGTCTTCGGCAAAGGGAAGCAGACTGAGGGCAACCCCATCCTCGTCGAGCTGTTGCAGCTCGAGTCCGCTGCAAGCGATGCCGGACTCGTCCTCGGGGTAGCGAGGGGGCTCCTCGGGGGTCTCCCAGGGATGGAGCGGATCGAATCCCTGCTCATCGAAGAACTGACGGCGTGCGCAGGCGTTGGCGCGCTGCCGCTCGCGCAGCTCGTCTTCCCACTCGCGTCGCTCCTCCTGCGCTCCGGGCTCGTCGGACGGAAACTCGGAGTCCAACAGGGCTCGGGTAGCCGAGTCGAGGTCGATCTGGCCGAAGCCAACGTCGATCTCGTAGCTTGAGAGGAGTTCGTTCAGCCCCAAGGGCATGAACTCAACCACCTCCTGCGCCGCGAGGGGGTCGTAGGGTCCTGGGCGAATCGTCGAGAACTCGCCGCCCTGATTCCAGTGCACCCAGAAGCGGCTGCTCGCTTCGCCCAGGTCCTCGCACTCGCCATCGCAGCGGACCTCGGGCATCAAATCCAACCAGGGATTCGCCAACTGGCTGAGGTTGTCGAGGACGTTGGAGTACGCCGGCAGCCCTTCGTCGTGTTGAACCAGGTCCGGAAGCCCGTCGGCGTTCAGGTCCATCAACGAGCGGGTGGGAAATCCCCCCTCGGCCCAGCTGCTGCCCATCCAGGCCTTGCGGGCCCACTGATTCGTCTCGTCGCTGGCGACCGGCATCGGGTCGGCGAGGACATCCACCTCTGGGAGCTGACGTTCGGACTCCGCAAGGGCCGGGTCGAGTAGATCGTTGGATGAGTAGACGAACTCCCACGGGTTCGGGAGCACCGGGGCGAACCCGGCATCGACGAACTGGGCTCGATCGGCCGGAATCCAGGGATCTCCGGGCGTTGGAATGCCGAGGTGGGCGTACTCCGTCGACTCGTCGTACTCGCCCGGCAGCGTCCAAACGCGGGTGAGGAGGCTGCGGCCGGTGGAGCCCTGGAGGTGATCGAGGCGGTACGTACGGATGCGCGTGAGCGCTCCGTCGTCGACCAATTGAACCCGGCCGTCGGGTGCCCGCTCCGGGTGGCCCCAGGCCCCGACCGAGACTTGCTTGAGTCGACGATCGATGAGGGTCTCGGCCCCCGTTCGCCAGCTCGTTCGGGTGTCGGGGCGCTCTTCCCAGTCCAACTGCGCGAAGAGGCGGTGCATACGCGTCGCGGGGAAGAAGTCCCCGGGCCGCTCCAGGAGGCCCCGGAAGTCGCTCGCCGCGCCGCCCTCGCGGATGGGTGGGTAGCTCCACTCGGACGTACCGGCCTGCAGGACCGGGTCGAAGGCGCGGCCGGTGGAGTTGTTGCCTTCCTTGGCCGCCTCGGCCCAGGAGATGTAGCGGGCGCAGCCGTCGCAGCCCGCGTCGGCAGAATCCGCTTCGGGCCACGCGCTGGTTCGGCGGTCGGGCCACCAGGTGACGAGGTTGCCCTCGCGGTCCTCGACGTGGTGGAGGAGCCAGCGGTTGTCGATCTCGCCGTTGGACTGCGGTCCGTAGCGGAGCGTGCTGCGAACTTGCCAGTCCCTCTCCTGACAGTTGCTGTCGCCGTACCACCAGACCATGCCGTTCTGTCGGACGACGGCCCAGCCGGTGGGACCTGCGAACGAGTCACCAACGCAGGAGTCGTCGAAGAGCGGCACCGCGAGCAAGAAGGTGTCGGGTCGCGTCCGGAAGACGCACCCCTCACCCAGGTTGGCGCCCACCTCGGCGACCCACGGGTCGCCCGGCGACGGAACGAGCTCCATCCCGTCGAGCAAGATTCGACCGCCCATGACCGCCGGATCGCAGAATTCCGCGTCGGTCTTGGGCAGCCAGAAGCGGGGATGCCCGTCGCGCGTGTCGAGGGACACGCTGCTGTAGGGGAGATTCCAGCCGTAGCCCGCGTTGCCGATCCCCGCGGCGCTCGAGTGGACCAGCGCGAGGTCCGGGGAACTGCCCCCGGGGCCCGGCGGCACTTCGAGGGGCACGCTCCACGTGAACGAACCGGAGTTGTCGTTGATGGTCGGCGCCGAACCGGCGTAGGCCGTGGCGCTGATCAGGCAGATGAGGGCGAGGTGGTACCGCATGGCAGGCTCCAGTCGGGCCGCCATCGAGCGGTCCCTGGCCTGCACAACGAAATGGCGGATGGGTGAGGGTCGCCTTTCTTCGTCCCCCGCCTCCCCGCTGGTAGCTTCCCCGTCGCCCGCGCCTCGGCGCGCCTGGAGAGCCCATGTCCGTCTACAGCCCCGGTCCCCAGTCCGACGCCCTCATGAACGCCGCCGTGCAGCGGATCCCCGGCGGCGTGAACAGCCCCGTGCGGGCGTTTCGCAGCGTGGGGGGGAAGCCGCCGTTCCTGCAGAAGGGCGAGGGGTGCCGGGTTCAGGACGCCGACGGCCGTTGGTACATCGACTACGTGGGGTCGTTTGGCCCGTTGATCCTGGGCCACCAGCACCCGGGGACCATCGCGGCCGTGCGGGCGGCGTTGGACGATGGGACGAGCTTCGGGGCGGCGACCGCCGGCGAGGTGTCGTTCGCCGAAGCCATCTGCGAGCGGGTGCCCGGCTGCGACATGGTGCGGCTGGTGAACTCGGGGACCGAGGCGACGATGTCGGCCTTGCGACTCGCCCGCGGGGCGACGGGCCGGGACCTCATCGTCAAGTTCGACGGCTGCTACCACGGGCACTCGGACGGCTTGCTCGTCGCCGCCGGCAGCGGGGCGGAGACGCTCGGCATTCCCGACTCACCGGGCGTGCCCCAGGCCATCGCGGAGCTGACGCTGTCGCTGCCCTTCAACGACCTGGATGTGGTGCGTGCGGCGTTTGCGGCGCGGCCCGGGGCCATCGCCGCGGTGATCGTCGAGCCCGTGGCCGGGAACATGGGGCTTGTGCCGCCGGAGCCGGGCTACCTGGAGGGGCTGCGGGAGCTCTGTTCCGCCGACGGTGCCTTGCTGATCATGGACGAGGTGATGACTGGCTTCCGGGTCGCGCCGGGCGGTGCGCAGGAGCGCTTCGGGGTGGTCGGCGACCTGGTTTGTCTGGGGAAGATCATCGGCGGCGGCCTGCCCGTCGGCGCGTACGGCGGCAAGCGCGAGCTCATGGCGCAGATGGCGCCCAGCGGGCCCATCTACCAGGCCGGCACGTTGAGCGGGAACCCGCTGTCGGTGGCAGCGGGGCGGGCGATGCTCAGCGCCTTGAGTGAACCCGGCGTCTACGAAGGCCTGGAGGCCCAGGCGTCGCGGCTCGAGGCCGGGCTCGCGGCAGCCATCGCGGCGACCGGCGGCGGGGCCCGCGTGCAGCGGGTGGGCTCGATGCTCGGGGTCTACTTCCGGGACGAGCCGGTGCGGTCGTTGGAGGATGCGCGGCAGTGCGACACCGAGCGGTTCGGGCGCGTGTTCCAGGGCCTGCTGGAGCGCGGGATCTGGGTCGCCCCGTCGGCGTTTGAGGCAGCGTTTGTGGGGCTTGCGCACGACGACGCGGCCATCGACGAGACCGTTGAAGCATGGCGAGGCGCGCTGGCCGACTCTTGATGAGGTTTGGCGGCTGAGAGTCCAGAGACGGGTCGGGAGCTAACGACTCACGCGACGTCCAGCTCGGCGCTTGCCGGGTTGATCGCCAGAACGACCGCGTTGCGATCGATGGCCCCCTCCAGGCGCAACTGGCGCGTGGCTGCGATGACCGCATTGCCGGCCGCGCCAAACGCCAGCCCCAGGTGCTGCTTCACCCGGGTGTCGGCGTCCGCGATCGCCGACGTGGAGACCTTTTCGACCACCCCATCGCTCACGCGCAGGATCTTGAGCATCAGACCGCCGCCGGGGTGCTTGGGCACGGCCAGGGAGGCCGGCACGTCGGACGAAATGCGGTGGGGTGCCTCGGGCTCGTCGCGGTTCTTCTTCCACGCCTTGTGGATCGGCGCGTTCTTGCCGTGCTCGACGAGGAACATCCGAGGCCGCGCGGAACCGATCCAGCCCAGGTCTTCCAGCTCGTTCCAGGCCTTCCACAAAGCGACGGTCAAGCCCGACCCATCGACCGGGGTGACCACGATCTCCGGGAGGCGGCGGAGGTTGTAGAAGATCTCGTAGCCCAGCGTCTTCAAGCCTTCCAGGCCATAGGGCTCGGCGAAGGGCGAGACGTTGTAGGCGCCCTCGGGCAGCGAGTCGCCGACGCGGGTGCGGAAGTCGCGCAGGCTCGTGCGCTCGCCGGTGACCACGAGGTCGCTGTCGAGGCCGTGGAGCGAGGCGTACCCGGCCACGGCGCGGGCCAGGGCGGCAGGCCCGGCGGCTCCGACTCGGCCGATGCCCAGCTCGCGGGCTCGGGCCAGGGCCACGGCGGCGGACCGGCTGTAGAGGCTGCCGGTGGGCTGCCGGGCCTCGTCGGCGAGGATCAGGTTGGGCAAGTCCAGCTCGACGCCCAGCCCTTCGGCGCGGATCAGGCGGGCCCCGCCTTCGCCCAGGGACGGGACGGTCTCGCGCTGGATGGGCGACAGCTCGCGCAGGCGGTGAAGCGTCGCTGGCCGCGGAGCGACGGCGCGGCCCGGGAGCTGCCCCACCTCCGGCATCGAGTACCGGGCCAGCAGGGGGCCGCCGCAGCGGGCGCAGAGCCCCACCGCCAGGTCGGAGGAGCGCTCGGTGCCGCAGCGACCGCAAGCGAGGTGGGAGAGGAGGGAAGGCATGGGCGCACTCTACGGGGGTCGGCCGCCGATGTTTCCTGGTTGGGTGGGGCGGGCGGCTGGCTGATGGGGGTGGGCCCCCCGCTCGTCAGGGAGCGGTGCGGGCCAAGCGGATGCCGACGGTGCCCCAGGCGTAGGTGGGGGTGTTGGAGACGCGCTTCGAGACGCGGCAGCTGCTCTCCAGGCTCGACGCGCTCGCGCCCCGGAACGTGACGAAGGTCCCGGTTGCCGGACCGGTGGGGTCGGTCGACGGGCCTGCGGGGTAGTAGGTCTCCTCGTAATAGTCGTTGGTCCACTCGTAGACGTTGCCGCTCATGTCGTACAGCCCCCACCCGTTCGGGGCGAGGGTGGCGACGGGCTCGTGCGTGGACGACGTGTTTCCGCTGTACCAGCCGACGTCGCTGAGGGTGTCGCTCCCAGCGAAGACCAGGTCCGTGCCGGCGCGGGCGGCGTACTCCCACTCGGCCTCGGTGGGCAGACGGTAGCCCTCGCACTCGTAGATGTTGCCGTTGGTGGCGTTGATGGTGAAGCTGGTGCACTCGAAGCCCGCTCCGGCCGCGAGGCCGTTGCAGCCGGTCTGCAGGTAGCAGTCCGGCAGGCCCTCCTCGTACGAGACGGTGTTGGCGAAGGCCTGGGCCTCCCACCAGTTGAGGGACTCGACGGGACAGTTCATGCCGCAGCTGATGTCGAACGACGGGTTGTCGGGCAAGAGCCCAAGCCACTGACCCTGCGTGATGGGGGTCTCCGCGAGCCAGAAGTTGTTGGTGAGGGTCACCGAGTGCTCGGGGAGTTCGCCCGCCTGGCAGCTGCCGTAGGCCACCTGGGCGGCGGTGCAGCCCATGTCGAATGCGGTGCCGGCGGTGATCTCCACGAAGTCGATGCCCTGGACTGGGATCGTGGTCGGGTTGATGTCGGTGTCGTCGTCGTCGCCGATGTCGGTGTCGTCGTCGTCGTCCGGCACCGAGTCGTCGTCGTCGTCCCCTGCCGCCGAGTCGTCGTCGTCGCCCGGCGGGGTGGCGTCGTCGTCGTCTGCCGCGTCGTCGTCGTCGGCTGCGTCGTCGTCGTCGGCTGCGTCGTCATCGTCCGCGGCGTCGTCATCGTCGGCCGCGTCGTCGTCGTCGGCCGCGTCGTCATCATCAGCGGCATCGTCGTCGTCGGCTGCGTCGTCGTCGTCGCCCTCAGCGCAGTCGTCGTCCGCCGCGTCGGTCAGCCCGTCGCAGTCGTCGTCCTGGCCGTTGTCGCAGACCTCGTCCGCCCCCGGATGCACGGCCGCGTCGTCGTCCTTGCAGTCACGCTCGTCGCCGCTGTCCGACGCGTACCCGTCGCCGTCCCGGTCGTTGCCGTCCACCCCGTCGCAGTTCTGGTCGATGCCGTCGTTGAGGATCTCGCTGATCAGGGGACTGCGTGTCGGGTCGTCGGGCGCGCAGTCGGACGCGTCGGGGGCTCCGTCGCCGTCGGAGTCCGAGGGCGCGTCGGGGGGGCAGCCCAGCAGAAAGCAGGCGAACAGGGGCAGAAGGAGGCTGGTTCGGCGCATGGAGCGAAGCTTAGAGACTCCGGAGTCCGCCGGCGTGGGGCTACCGGCCGTTGACCACCCCGGCGAAGTCCCGCTCCCCTCGCTCATTCCACAGCTCCGCCCGCAGCACCGTCGCGGTCGCCTCGAACCAGGCAAACCCCGTGAGCTGGTCGTCGGCGAAGCGAACCGGATGGGACCCGGTCAACTCGGTGGTCTTGGCGCCGGCCCCGAGCACCATCAGCTCCGTGCCCTCGCAGTCCGGGACGAGCCACTGGCGGTTGTGGTCGTGTCCGGCGAGGTACAGGTCGACGCGGCCGCACAGCTCGTCCTGCAGGAAGTCGCGCACGCCCGCCCCGTTCACGAAGGGGACGAGGCCCGCGCCGTCGTAGTCCCCGGCGTCTCCGTGCCGGCCGTTGGACCGCAGGGGGTGGTGCCCGTAGGCGATGCGCCACCGCGCGGTCGAGGAGGCGACCGCCTCCTGGACCCACGCCCGCTGCGCGTCCATGCGGTCGCCGTACCGCCCCACCACCGGCTCCCCCAGTCCGTCGAGCTGCGCCAGGGGCGTGTCCAGCGCGAACAGATCCACCACGCCCCGGCGCAGCGAGTACCAACGCCCCGGCATCGACCACCGGACCGACGCCGCCGAGTACGCCACCTGCACATCACCCCGGGCGAGGTCGAGGCCCATCCCGCGCTTGCCGCCGTCGTGGTTGCCGAGGACCGGATGGAACGGCGCGTCGACCGCCGCGAAGGGCTCCTCAAACAGCGTCGCCCACCGCGGGTCCTCAATCGACTTCAGGCCCTCCTCGTACGCGTTGTCGCCCAGCAGCAACACGAAGTCGCAGCCCTGCCGCGCGCACACATCCGCCAGCACCGCGGCCATCGCCGTCTGCCCGGCGGTGACTCGCCCGGTGTCCCCGACGGCCGCGAACCTCACCGTGGTCGCCGGCGCCACGACCGGACCGTCGGTCGAACCCACCTTCGGCGCCTCGCCTCGGCCCCCTACCCAGGCGGCGCCGGCCAAGGCAACAAACAGCAGCCCCACCGCCCTCACCCGCCCGCCGGCCCGCACCAGCGCGCTCGCGGCGCGGTCGCGGGGCAGCGGCTTCGCCAGCCGCGACTCCAGGTCCTCGATGGCCTCGACCGCGCCCGCCACCCCCGCGTCGGCAGCCCGAGGCTCGCCCACCGCCAGCCGCACGCGCGCGAAGGGCAGCGGGATGCGGGCCCGGTCCCAACTCCTCCGCAGGGTCCAGGCCCAACTCGACGAGCACGCGACCGGCAGCAGCGGCGCCCCCGTCGCCCGGCCGAGCACGGCCGCTCCTCCCCGGGCCTCCCGCCGGGGGCCCCGCGAGCCGTCCAGCGCCAGGGTGAGCGCCCCGCTCGCCAGCGCTCCGCGCGCGGCGAAGAACAGCTTCACCCCGTCGCGCGTCGTTCGACCGGATCCCCGGACGGGCCGGATGGCGAGCCAGGGCAACAGGGCCGCCACGCGCCGGCCGTCGCGGCTCGTCGACAGCAGAGCCCTCACCGGCAGGCCCAGGCGCGCCCCCACCAGGGTCGGGATGGCGTCGTGCCAGTGGACGACGAGGCAGGGATCACCGCGCTCGAGCAAGGCCCGCGCGGACTCGTCCATCGCGACCTCGACGCGCCAGGTAGCCGCCCACATCCGCACCGCCGCGGCAAGGATCGGCGCCGCCAGCCGCCAGGCCCACGGCCCCCGCTCGGTCGTCCTGGTCACTCGTCGTCGGGCGTGGGGAGCAGCCGCTCCAGCGCCCGCACCCGACGGCGGAGCTCCGGCAGCGTCCGCTGAACCGCCCAGCTCCGAAGCGTCTCGGCGCGCGGCCCGGGCGGAGTGCCCAGCCACACCTCGCCCGCGGGCACACGGCCTCCGCTGAGGACGCCGGTCTGGCCGCCCACGACGGCCCCGGCCCCCACGTGCGCTCCGGGCCCCACCCCCACTTGCCCGCCCAGCTGCGCGTCGGCGCCGATGGACGCCGACCCCGAAACCCCCGCCAGGGCGGCTACGCACGCCCGCTCCCCCACGACCACGCCGTGGCCGATCTGCACGAGGTTGTCGATGCGGGCGCCGCGCCCAACGCGTGTCGTCGTCAACGCGCCGCCGGCGATGCACGCGTTGGCGCCGATCCACACATCGTCGCCGACCTCGACCCCACCGAGCTGGGGGAAGTCCACCCACCCGTCGACACCCCGCACGTGGCCGAAGCCCGGCGCCCCCAGGACAGCCCCGCTCTGGATCCGCACCCGGTCCCCGAGCACGACGCCGGCGTACAGCACCACGCCCGCATCCAGCCGGCACCCACGGCCCACGACCGCGTCGGCGCCGACTACGACTCCGGGCCCGAGCCGCGTCCCGCGCCCCACGCGCGCGCCGGCCCCCACCACGGCCCGCGGCCCGATCGACGCGCCGTCCACCAGGGCCGACGGTTCCACCACCGCCGACGCGTGGACGCCGGCCGCGAAGGGCTCGGGGGGCCGCAGCTGAGCGGCGATCTGGGCGAACCCGAGGCGGGGGTCTTCGAGCTGGACGACGGCGGCGGCCAGCGTCGGATCGACGTCGGGCCCGACGATCAGAACCGAGAAGCCGCCTCCGCGAAACGCCTCCTGTTCGGCGGCTGAGGCGACGTAGCCCAGCACGCCGTCGCCGCCGCTCTGGGCCCCCGCCACCCGAGACACCGCCCGCCCGGCGTCCCCGTGGAGCCGGCCGCCGGTCGACGCCGCGATCTGGTGCGCAGTCAGGGTCGGCATGGGGGCCTCCAGGGTGAGCGGCCGGAGCCTATCAGTCGGGCGCGAACCCGCTCGGCACCAAGCGCTCCAGCCAGTTCGCGGTGTCGCGCCGCCGCTGCTGCCACCCCGCCGCGGTCGCCCGCGCCGCCTCGCCCAACTCCGCCCGCTGCTGGGGGTCGGCCAGCAGCGACACCAGCGCGGCTTCGACGTCTTTCGTCTGGACCAGGCCGCCGGCGGCGAGCAGCTCGCGGGTGGTCGCGGCGTTGCTCCGGCTGTCGGGTCCGATGACCAGCGCGCATCCGCACGCCGCGCCCTCCGCCGGGCTGTGCCCGCCGCGCCGCGTCACCGAGCCGCCCACGAAGGCGACATCGGCGGCGGCGTAGGCGCTGCCCAGCTCCCCGAAGGTGTCGATCACATAGGCTCGGTCGTCGGGGCTCGGCGGTCGCTCGGATCGGCGCCCCACGGGCCCGCCCAGTCTCCGCGCCGCCAGCGCCGCGACCGCGGCCCCGCGCTCGGGGTGCCGGGGTGCCAGCACGCAGCGGACCCCGGCCCGCTTCGCGGCCGCCAGCACGACCTCGTCTTCCCCGGGGTGAGTGCAGGCGCCGAGCACGTGGCGTCCCATTCCCCGGAGCCTGGACACCAGCTCCGCGTCCACGACCGGGGAGTCGGCGCTCCCCTTCAAGTCGCCCCCCACCTCCACGGCGCAGGACAGGAAGGGGCTCAGCGCCGCCGCCCGGTCCTCGTCCGCGGCCTGGACTGCCGCCAGGCCTCGCAGCGGCCGCAGCCCCAACCACCGGGCCGCGGCCCAGGCCGTCAGGCTGCGGTCTGACAGCCCCGCCGACACCAACGCCATCGGGATGCCGCGCCGCTCCGCGCGCGCCAGGAGCACCGGCCACACCTCGCTGATCAGGAGCACGCCCAGATCCGGACGCCAGGAGTCCAGGAACCGGTCCACCCACCGGGGCTGGTCGTAGGGGAGGAGCTGCTGGATCGTGTCCCCCGGCGCCCGCGCCGCCGCCGCCGCTCCGGCCTCCGTGAACGTCGTCAGCAGGATCGCCTCCCGCCAGCCCTGCTCCCGCAGACCCAGCGCCAGCGCTCCGGCGGCCACGACCTCCCCCGCGCTCGCCGCATGCAGCCAGATCAGCCGCGCGTCCGGGCGCTCCGCCGAGGCGACCCCGAAGCGCTCGCCCGCCCGCACCCCGCCCGTCGCCCACCACTCGACCAGCGGAGCCAGGGGCCGGATCGTCGTCTCGTACAGCGTCTCCACGGCCTGCTCGTAGCACGGGGAGCCCCGCCCGCGCCGTGCCACAATCCGCGGCCGATGCCCCGGATCCACGCCACCGCCGTCGTTCACGATCGGGCTCGCCTCGCCCCCGACGCATCCGTGGGGCCGTTCTGCGTCGTCGGGCCCGCAGCGGTGCTGGGCCCTGGCGTCGAGCTGGTCGCGCACGTGGTGGTGGACGGCGCGACGGAGCTGGGCCCGAACACCCGGATCGCCCCGTTCGCCGTCGTCGGTGGTCGACCGCAGCACCGAGGGGACGACGGCGCCGACGGCCGGGTGGTGCTCGGAGCTGGGTGCGACGTCCGCGAGCACGTCACCGTGCACCGGGGCACCGGCAGCGGGGTCACGTGCGTGGGCGCGGGCACCTTGCTGATGGTCGGCAGCCATGTGGCCCACGACTGCGTGCTGGGGGACCGGGTGACCCTCGCCAACAACGTCCAGCTGGGCGGCCACGTGGAGCTCGGCGACGGGTGCTGGGTGGGCGGGAACGCCGGCATCCACCAGTTCGTGCGGGTCGGCGCGGGCGCCTTCGTGGGAGGCGGGGCCGTGCTCTTGCGGGACCTGCTTCCGCACGCGATGGCGACGGGCAACCCGGCCTGCGTCGCCGGCTTGAACCTGGTCGGGCTGCGGCGCGCGGGGGTGTCGCGGGTGTCGATCCGTGCAGCCCAAGCTGTGTTGGAGACCCTGTTCTCGCCCGGCCCTGCGCCGCTGTCCGAACGGGCACTGCAGCTCCAGGCCGACGCGACCGACCCCCTGGTTCGTCAGATCCTCGAGTTCGCGCGGGCCCCCGGGCCCCGGCGGCTTCTGCGACCCGCGCTGCCCTGATCCGACGAGCAGTTTGGCGCGGCGTGCGGGGGCCTGGCCCTGTTCGGTTGCGGCTTCGGCGCCCTCGTCTTGTTCCTCGCTGGCGACCTCGCCGCGGCCTGGCGCTCGCGGGAGGCCGGTCGACCGACTCCGCTATCGTGACCCCATGAGGGGGCTCACACTCGCGCTGCTCGTCGCGACGCTGACACCGGCGCCCGCCGCCGCCGCGCCGGCCAAGGCCACCGAGGCCGCCGCCCCCGACCCCGAGCGCCACACCCTCCACAACGGCCTCCGCGTCCACATCGAGCAAGACGCCCGCTCCCCCGTGGTCGCGATGCAGCTCTGCTACGACGTTGGCAAGCGCGACGAGCCCGCGGACCGGGGGGAGATCGCCCACCTCGTCGAGCACCTGATGTACCGGCCCTTCGCCCACGCGCCCCAGGGGTATGCGGTCGAACTGCAGCAGCTGGGCGGGGACTTCGGCGCTCACACCACGCCCGACGAGACTTGCTACGAGGCCGTCGTGCCCCCGGCGGCCCTGCCCCGGCTGCTGTGGTTGGAGGCCGCGCGCATGACCGCTCTGGCCGATGGGTTGGAGGCCAGCGCCCTGGACGCCGAGCGGGAGATCGTGCGCTCGGAGCTGTCGCAGCGCTTCGACGACCAGCTCGTGGGCGAGGCCTGGCTTCAGTTGCAGGCCCTGGTCCAGGGCGACCACCCCTACGGCCGCGGCCTCGACGACTTCCGGGCGGGACTGGCGGCGACCACGCTGGATGACGCCATCGCCTTCCACCGCGCCCACTACCGCCCGGACGTCGCGCGCCTCGCCCTCGTCGGCGACATCAGCCCCGCCGTCGGGCTGGCCTACGTGAACACCTACTTCGGCATGCCGGCCCCCGCGGAGCCGCGCGTGCGCCCGCCGCTGCCGCCCGACGTGGGCACGCCCGGCTCCCTGCACGTCGCGGCCGAGGCCAGCCGCCGCTTCACCCTGGTCGGCTGGCCGAGTCCCCCCGTCGGCTCCAGCGACGCACAGCAGCTCGGCTATGCGGCGAGCCTGCTGGAAGAGCTCGTGGGCCCCAACCTGGGCGACGGCCGCGGTTTTGCCTACCTCCAGGTCGGCCAGGACTCCCTGGAACACGGCGGGGTCTTCTACGTCCTCGTCTCCCACCCGGCGGATCAATCCGCCCGCAGCGTCGTCGACACCCTGTCCGAAGAGCTGATCAACCTCGTCGAGGGCAACTACCCCAACCACGTGGAGAACGTCGTCGAGACGCGCGCCGCCCTGGCCGGTCGCGCCGCCCGCGACTCGCCCGCGACGCGCGCCAGCCGCGCCAACCAACGCTGGGGCCGCGACAAGCCCCCCCGCAAACGCCGCGGCGTGGACCGGGAGGCCCTGGCGGCCGCCGTCCACCGCTGGCTCAAGCCCCCCTACGCCTCGTTCGTGCAGGTCGCGGCCAAGGCCGATGAGGGCCTGCGGCTGGAGTCCTGGCGCGGCATCCAGCTGCACGAGAACCGCCGATGAGCCGTCGCCCGCTGCTGGTCCTGCTGCCGCTCCTGCTCGCCTGGACGCTCCCGCCCGCCCCGTCGCTCCCCGACCCGTCGCCGCCCGCGGTGCCCGACGTCCTCGACACGACCCACCGCTCGGGCCTGCGGGTCCTGCACGCGTTCCGGCCGGGGAGCGGTCCCGTCGAGGTCCGCCTGCAGTGGCCGCTGCCCCCCGAGGCCGAGCCCCGCAAACTGGCGGGGGTGGCGAGCGTGGCGATGGGTCTTCTGCGCGCCGGGCCGAAGGACGACTACGACCAGGAGATCGCCCTGGACCTGGAGGCCCGCTCCCCGGGATGGCGGATCGGGGTCCACGACGGCTGGGTCGAGTTGGTGTTCCGGTGCAGCCCGAAGCACCTCGAGTTCGTGTTCCGGGACCTGGGCAGGACGCTCGCGGACCCGTGGGTCGAGGCGATGTTGGTCGCGAGCATCGCCAACGGGCGCGGCCAATTGCTGCGCGAGGAGGTGCAGGACGACGGGGCGGTCGCCCGGCGGATGTGGTTCCGCCTCATGCTCGACGACCACCCCCTGGGCCGCAGCCCCCACGGCACCCTGGGCGGGCTGCGCAACGTCTCCACCGACGCCGTGCAGGAGTTCCTCGACCGGTGGATCACGCCGAGCCGCGGCACCCTCACCGTCGTCGGGCCGGTCCCCCCGGACGAGCTGCGGGATGGCCTCACCGTGCTGACCGGTCGCTGGCGCGGGCCCCCGGCCACCGGCGGCGACCGCCCCCTGAGCCTCCCGACCGGAGCCTCCCTCGTGCTGCTCCACCGTCCGGGCCGCGTGCAATCGCGCGTCATCGCCGGGTTCGCCGCGCCCCCGTCCACGGGCGAGGAGCGCCGCGCCCAGGAGGTCCTCGCCGACGTCCTGGGCACATCGCTGACTGGCCGATTGGACCGCGTTCTTCGAGTCGAGAGAGGCCTGACCTACGGCGTCGGCGCCTGGCTGTGGGACCACCCCGGGCTCACCCTGCTGCAGGTCGAGACGAGCATCGACCACGCCCGCACGGCCGAGGGGATCCAGGCGTTGATGGCGGAGTTTGCTTCCTTGTCGGCCACGGCCCCCACCCCCGACGAACTGAGCCGGGTGCGGCGCGCCGCTCAGGGGGGCGTGGCGACGGCCCTGATGACCGGCTCCGGCGTGGCCCGAGCCCTTGCCACCGAACTGACGGCGGGCCGAGACCCCGCGCAGCTCGGACGCCGATTGACCGAGGCCGCGGCCGTCACCCCGGAGCAGGTCCAGGCGGCCGCCAAGGCGCTGTTGCGGCCCGGCGAGATCGCCCTGGTCGTGGTGGGCGACGCGGACACGCTGGAAGTCCCCCTGACGGCCTTGGGCATTCCCGTGCGCGTCGTCGGCCGCTGAGGCAGTGGCTCGCGGGTCCGCCGCCTGTGTGATCCGTGTGTGGTTCACCGCCCCGGCCAGTCGCGTACGGTCCGGCAAGTCGCGCCAACGCGCCTGCACTCTTTGGTCGGAGACCCCATGAAGCCCCTGCTGTTCGCTGCCCCCCTGGCCCTCGCCTTCTCCTTGGCCCCGAGCCTCGCGTCCGATGCGGCCGACGCCATCGGGTTCGACACCCTCGCCGAGGAGCTCTCCGCGGTCGGCGCCGCCGAGGCCGCCTTCATCCGCCGCAGCAAGCTCAGGAAGAAGCGCACGGTCGGCTACCGGGTCGTGGTGGTCGTGGGCGACGACGCCACCAACAACGAGGTCAACACCGTCGACGTGACGATCCCCCACGTGCCCGGCCAGCCGACGCCCGCCGGTGGCACCACGGAGTGCAGCGACGACGGCAACTGCAGCACGACGGTCACGCTGCCCTTGAAGGTGGTGAAGGCCAACGGCAACAAGCGGTTCGTCTTCAACGACCTGGACTTCTCCGAGGACGCGGCGAACCTGGCGTACTCCGGGACGGCGACCATGAAGGACATCAACGACCTGCAGGTCGGCCCGTCGGTGGACTTCACCACCGAGGTGGTCGATGCCGAGATGGACATTCGCACCGTCACCATCCAGCAGCTGGACGATGTGAACTTCAAGATGCGGACCGTCGTGGTCGGTGACTTCGCCAACGAGGTCGACCAGGTCTGGGCTTGCATCGACGACTACACCGGGCCGGACCCGGAGCCCGACGACTGCTTCACGCTGACCGATCCCGCGGTCAACGGCGGCAAGAAGACGTTCTCGTTGGACACCGTCACGTTCTCGGACCCCTCGGCCGCCGCCGACGAGGTCTACAGCATGATCGTGACGACTGTCCGCGCGGACCAGAGCGTCATCGCCAACGCGGAGTTCGACGTGGTCGTGCTCGGGCTGGAGGTCGACCAGATCGCCGAGCTCGAGGCCGCGCTGGACGTCTCCGAGCAGAACGTCGCCGCGCTCAACGAAGCACTCGCCAACCTCACGGAGCTCGTCGCCCAGGTGGACGCTGCGTTCACGGAGCTGGAGTTCGCTGCCGAAGAGCAGCCCGACGCCCCGATCTCGACGTTCGGCGACCTGGTCAACCACACCCGCACCCGCATCCAGGCCACGGTGCACTTCATCGACGACTGGAACGGCGAGACCGCCTGGTAGGGCGTCTGTCCACAGCAGCCGCGGCCCACGGTGACCGCGCGTTGCGCGCCCACTGACGCAACGCCCCAGCGGCGAGACGGGAAGCCCCCGGCTCGGTGCTGGGGCGTTGCTCCTTGGGCTGGTCCCGGCGCGTTCGGCGCCCCCGGGCCTGGGGGGATCCTTCGAGATCACCCCCGGTGATGCGGACGATCGCCCGGCCCGGCGGCCGCCCCGACCGAGCATCGACCACCCGCCCGCAGCGGGGGGCGGTGGGGACCGCGACGGCGTCGAGGACGAAGGGGGAGCAGGCCGTGGCTGGAGGAGCCCGGCCCGCTGGGGAACGACCGCCCGACGAGGCGGCCGTCCCCCGTTCTTGCGGGCTGGTTCGGTCCGACGACGGTGGCGGTCACGCCGACACCGTCGACTGGCTCGCGGGCCACGTGCGCCGCCGCCGTCCGCGCCGGATGAACTGGGTGCTCTGTGACGATCCGGTGGGGCGACGACGTTGTGTTCCAGGGCGAGGTCGTGCGCACCATGGCCACGCTCGTCCCGACGATGGCGGCGGCTGACGACCCGCACCTGGCGTTCCCCGCGGAGGTTGTGGTCGACCGACGGGAGCCCGCTCCGTAGCCCCGCTCACAGGCGGCCTATCCGCTCAGCTCCTCCCACTGCGGTGCGAGGTCGCTGGCCCGCGCCCGCACTGCTTCGAGCACCGCCCGGACCCGCGCCGGCACCATCGTGCGGTGGGGGGTGACGCCGTAGATGCCGAGCTCGTGGGCGACGCGCCACTGGGGAAGCAGCCGGACCAGGTTCCCTTCGGCGATCTCGCGGGCGACCGTGAAGGGGGGCAGCGCCGCGACGCCCAGGCCCGCCCGAGCGCTCTCGGTCAGCAATTGAGAGGCGTCGTAGACGAGGTGGCTGCGGTCCATTCGGACTTCGAGCCGCTCGTCTCCCCGCTGGAACGTCCACTTCTGGGCCTGGGAACCCTGGCTCCAGAGCATCCAGTGCTCGGGCAGATCGGCTGGGCTCTGCAGGTCGGGGTGGGCCCGGACCCAGTCGGGCGAGGCCACGAGCACGTGGGACCACGACGCGAGCTTGCGGGAGATGAGGCTGCTGTCCGGCATCCGGCCGACCCTCACGCCCAGCTCGTAGCCCTCATCCACCAGCGGCATCAGGCGTTCGACGGCGCTGAGCTCCACCCGCAGGTTGGGGTGGTCGCGGCGCAGTGCGGCAAGGACCGGAACCCAGACGGCCTGGGCAAGGGACTGGGCCGACGCCACCCGGACCGTGCCTTCCAGGTTGTCCGGCGAGCGCGTGCGCCCCAGGGCGGCGAGGGCGTCGGCCACGGGGTCCCGGGCCTCTTCGGCCAGGCGCTTCCCCGCTGGCGTGACGTCCAGGGAGCGGGTCGTGCGGTTCAACAGCCGGACGCCCAGGGCCCGCTCCAGCGCCTTGACGCGGCGGCTCAGCAGGCTCTTGTCCGTCCCGGTTCGGCGGGCCGCCGCGGTGAAGCTGCCCGCTTCGACCACCGCGAGGAACGCCGCCAGCTGGGGAAGCATAGTTGTTGTTGATTCGACCACAGTGTTGGGACCAACCCGCTCCATTGGAGGCGTATAAACAACAACGTAGTTTGGCTGCGCAACGGGGGCAACCGCCCCAGCACAGGAGCCGTCATGTCCCTCATCGCCGTCCGCCGCACTTACCCCCAGAGCCCCTCAACGGTCTTCGCCGCGCTCAACGACTTCGCCGGCATCCATCGATTCCACCCCTTGGTCGAGGCGTCGCCCCAGGTGGACGGCACGCCCGCCGAGGGGCCCGGCTCGGAGCGCGTCTGCACGATGTACGACGGCAACACGCTGCACGAGCGCATGACCGGGTCCGAGTTGGACCGGTGGATGACGGTGGACATCGTCGACACGTCGATGCCCATGGCCAAGGGAGACGGACGGTTCGAGCTGGCGCCGACGGCGTCCGGGGGAACGGAGCTGACGATGACCATGGACTTCGAGCTCAAGATGGGGCTGCTGGGCCGAGCGCTCGACAAGCTCGTCGTCGGGCGCAAGTTCCAGGGGAACCTCGAGCTTCTGTTGGCGGCGCTGGGCGAATACCTGGAGACCGGCGAGGCGATCGGCAAGGGCTGGACGGCCCCGGCGGCGTAGTCAGCCGGGGCGCGGCAGCCGGCTCACCTCGTCCGCACGGCCTGGACCTTCTCGGCCAGACCGTCCCACTCTGCGCCGAGCGCGCGCAGCGCCATGGGGTAGAGCATCCCCTCCTCCTTGGCGTTGTGTTGCTGCACCAGCATGTGGAGCGTGTCTCCTTCGTCCAGGACCCCCTCCCAGTCGCCCTGGCTGGCGAGGGCGGCCATGCGGTCCAGGACCGCGCGCTGCTGATCGTGCTCGTGCCGCATGACGAACGTCGGCCCGCCGCCGGTCATGCCGGTGGCCTGTTCGAAGGCGGGGAACAGGACCTCCTCCTCCATCGCCAGGTGGCTGACCATCCGGCTGCGAAAGGTCGTGAAGTCGTCGGCCAGATCCGTGCGGCCGGCGTCGATGGCGGCTTCGAGATCGGCCCAGAGGCCGTCGCACTCACGGTGGTCGGCGGTGAAGAAGACGACGGGGCCGGCTTGGGGTTCAGGCATCAGGTGTCCGCGGTTGCAGGTTAGTTATCGGTCGATAACATAGCGATCGAATGAGCCCACGCAAACCCCAGGCCCAGCGTCGCGCGGAGATCGCCGAGGCCGTGCTCGACCTGCTCGCGACCACGCCCCTGGCGGGCCTCAGCACGCGGGGCATTGCCGCTCGGGTCGGCGTGAGTCAGCCCGCCCTGTTCCGGCACTTCCGCAGCCGGGAAGCCCTGCTGCTGGCCGGGATCCGATTCGCGCGCCAGGAGCTGGCGGGAACCGCCGAGGAGGCGCTTGGTCGGGAGTCCGCGGGGGCGCAGTTGCGGGGGTTGGTCGACGCCGTCCTCACCCTGGCCGAGAGGCGGCCCGGACTGCCGCGGCTGTTTGGCGCCCAGGGGGCGACCGGCACCGCGACCGTCGATGCCGAACTCGCCGGCCTCGCCGGGATGGTGCGCGGTCTGGTGGGGGAGGTCGTGCGGGCCGGCCAGAGGGCAGGGGAGTTCGGCCCCTCGCCGTCGCCCGATGTCGCCGCCGCGGCCGTGGTCGCCGTGCTGCAGTTCGCCGCGCGCACCCCGTCGGAGCCCGTCGCGCGGCAGGCGGTGGAGTGGGTCGTGGCGTCGCTGGCGGCAGGCTCCTCGACGGCGGACCGCAGCGACGCGCCGCCGCCCGCGCCGC